>Ga0129310_1000034_pt1 | contig 186330 bp, 138 predicted proteins | sample Go1ome_2_FD_94433 | JGI IMG/M metagenome (GOLD analysis project Ga0129310, IMG submission 94433) | Western lowland gorrila individual fecal microbial communities from Wisconsin, USA - Go1022A metagenome | ecosystem: Host-associated > Mammals > Digestive system > Large intestine > Fecal...
CCTCTTCCCATTCCGAACAGAGAAGTTAAGCCTCACCACGCCGATGGTACTGCGTCACAGTGGGAGAGTAGGTAGCCGCCGTTTTACAGAACTCCTCCGGAACAATCAAGTTCCGGAGGAGTTTTTTTTGTTATGTACGCCCGGTAAAATTCCACCGGACGGATGCGTTGCATCCTGCTCCGGGTTCTGCTCCGGAGGCTGTCCGGACGGATGAACAGCTGCCAAACGCACTTAAAAGCCTGAGAGGGATCTTTGGGGACGGATGGCTCTTTCCTATGATGAGCGGAGATATTCCGGTAAGATAGCCGGGAATTTTCATGTGGAATCTTTTTTATAGGAATGGTGCTGTATAAAGGGAAAAAAGTGTATGCTGTAAACCGCTGATATGAGATATAAGGAGTAAATATACTTCAAAAAAAACGCTAAATTATACGTTAAAAATAATATATGTCTAATTTATCTCTGAAAAATACGCACTTATATTATACATATTGGAATATTATTCGTATCTTTGTCGCCCGATTTATATAGTATTGCTTTGGGAAAGTTTGATAAATATAAGGTTGAATTGAAGAATATGAAAGCGGACTCTGCTAAGTATGAGTTTGCGCTGGATAATCAATTCTTTGTAGATCTGGATGGACCAGAAGTACAGAAAGGAAAACTGACAGTAGAACTGAATGTGAAAAAGACATCCGGTGTGTTTCTGTTGGATTTTCAAACTGAAGGCTTTGTCATTGTACCGTGTGACCGTTGCTTGGATGAAATGGAACTGCCTGTTTCAACTTCAGATAAACTGAAAGTAAAATTAGGCTCTTCATTTGCGGAAGAGGGCGATATTGTTGTCGTACCTGAAGAAGACGGGTATATTAACATTGCATGGTTCTTGTACGAGTTTATAGCCTTGAATATTCCCATGAAGCATGTACATGCACCTGGGAAATGCAACAAAGGTATGGTTGGCAAGCTGAGCAAGCATTTGCGCACTTCGGCGGACGATGAAGATGATGATATAGCGGTGGAGTTGCCCGAAGGGGATGTCAGCGAAGAACCTCAGGAAATAGATCCGAGATGGAATGAATTAAAGAAAATATTAGATAATAATTAAAGTTTAGAAAAATGGCACATCCTAAAAGAAGACAATCAAAAACGAGAACTGCAAAGAGAAGAACTCATGATAAAGCAGTTGCTCCTACTTTAGCTATCTGTCCTAACTGCGGCGAATGGCATGTTTACCACACTGTATGTGGAGCTTGCGGTTATTATAGAGGTAAGTTAGCAATCGAAAAAGAAGCTGCTGTATAATCAGTAGCTTTAAACACGTTTGTACGTTTTATAAAATAAAGCCGGCGAGCTTCGGCTCTGTCGGCTGCTTTTTTTTGTAAAAGGTATGAACTAATTAAATTGGAATGATGGAAAAAATAAATGCAGTAATAACAGGAGTCGGTGGATATGTACCAGACTATGTCTTGACGAACGAAGAGATTTCAAGAATGGTAGATACCAATGATGAATGGATTATGACTCGAATCGGAGTTAAAGAGAGACGTATTCTGAATGAAGAAGGATTGGGCACATCGTATATGGCGCGTAAGGCTGCCAAACAACTGATGCAGAAAACTGCTTCTAATCCGGATGACATTGATGCGGTAATCGTGGCAACTACTACTCCTGACTATCATTTCCCTTCCACTGCCTCTATCTTGTGTGATAAGCTGGGACTGAAAAATGCCTTTGCATTTGACTTGCAGGCTGCTTGTTGCGGTTTCTTGTATTTGATGGAGACTGCCGCCTCACTTATTGCATCGGGCAGACATAAAAAGATTATTATTGTCGGTGCGGATAAGATGTCATCCATGGTGAATTACCAGGATCGTGCAACCTGTCCCATCTTTGGTGATGGAGCAGCCGCATGTATGGTGGAAGCCACCACAGAGGACTATGGCATTATGGATTCAATTCTTCGTACAGATGGTAAGGGACTTCCTTTTCTTCACATGAAAGCCGGTGGTTCTGTATGTCCTCCTTCTTATTTCACAGTTGATCATAAGATGCATTACCTTTATCAAGAAGGAAGAACAGTCTTTAAATATGCTGTTTCCAATATGTCGGATATTACAGCGACTATTGCCGAAAAGAATGGTTTGAATAAAGATAATATTGACTGGGTGATTCCTCATCAGGCTAATCTGCGTATTATTGACGCGGTAGCTTCTCGTTTGGAAGTGCCCTTGGAGAAGGTGATGATCAATATTCAGCGTTATGGTAATACCAGCGGTGCTACACTTCCGTTGTGTCTTTGGGATTACGAGAAGCAGCTGAAGAAAGGGGATAACCTGATATTTACAGCTTTCGGCGCAGGATTTACCTATGGAGCCGTTTATGTAAAATGGGGTTACGATGGTAGTAAGAGATAATAATCATTAAACTACAAATACAAATGAACGCATCCATATTCCGATGCGTTTTTTTGTCTGTAGCCAATAAAATGAAAGAATTATGCATAAGGCAGGATTTGTAAACATAGTAGGAAACCCCAACGTAGGCAAGTCAACATTGATGAATTTGCTGGTGGGGGAACGTATTTCTATTGCAACGTTCAAGTCGCAGACAACTCGTCATCGTATCATGGGAATCTTGAATACGGACGATATGCAGATTGTATTCTCGGACACTCCGGGAGTGGTGAAACCAAACTACAAGTTACAGGAATCGATGTTGAACTTCTCGGAGTCGGCATTGGTGGACGCGGATATATTGCTGTATGTGACAGATGTGGTGGAGAAAACGGATAAAAACGCGGACTTTATAGAGAAAGTCCGTGGTGTGAAGGTTCCTGTCTTATTATTAATTAATAAAATAGATTTGACCAATCAGGAAGATCTGGTCAAGTTGGTGGAAGCGTGGCATGAGCAGCTTCCCCAAGCTGAAATTATTCCGATTTCCGCTACTTCAAAATTCAATGTGGATATGGTGATGAAGCGTATCAGGGAGTTGCTGCCCGATTCACCTCCCTATTTCGGGAAGGATCAGTGGACAGACAAGCCTGCGCGTTTCTTTGTCACCGAGATTATCCGTGAGAAGATTCTGCTTTATTATGATAAGGAGATTCCTTATTCGGTAGAAGTGGTAGTGGAGCAATTTAAAGAAGATGCTAAGAGTATCCATATCAATGCGGTGATTTATGTGGAACGTGAATCGCAGAAAGGTATCATTATAGGTAAGCAGGGCAGGGCGCTGAAGAAGGTGGCTACCGAGGCCCGCAGGACGTTGGAGCATTTTTTCCAAAAGTCCGTTTATCTGGAAACCTTTGTGAAAGTTGATAAGGATTGGAGAAGCTCGGACAAAGAATTGAAGAACTTTGGGTATCAGATGGATTAAAATCGACTGTGATAGCCGTAAACAAGAAAGAAAATGGGAAATTTAGTAGCAATCGTAGGACGTCCCAATGTGGGAAAGTCCACACTTTTTAATCGTCTGACCAAAACGCGTCAGGCAATTGTAAACGAGCAGGCAGGAACCACCCGCGACCGCCAGTATGGCAAGTCGGAATGGCTGGGGTGTGAGTTCTCTGTCGTTGATACCGGTGGATGGGTAGTAAACTCGGATGATGTTTTTGAGGAAGAGATCCGTAAACAGGTAAGTCTTGCCATAGATGAAGCGGATGTAATCTTGTTTGTGGTGGATGTGGTGAACGGGGTTACCGATCTGGATATGGCTGTAGCCTCTATTTTGCGGCGTACAAAGAAACCTGTTATCATGGTAGCTAACAAGACTGATAATAATGAATTGCAATATAATGCCGCCGAATTCTACAAGTTAGGTCTGGGTGATCCTTATTGTATCTCTGCATTGAGCGGAAGCGGTACGGGTGATCTGCTGGATCTGGTGGTAGGCAAATTCAGTAAGGAAGGTGAGGAACTGTTGGATGAGGATATCCCTCGTTTTGCGGTAGTAGGACGTCCGAATGCCGGAAAATCTTCTATTATCAATGCCTTTATCGGGGAGGACCGTAATATTGTGACGGAGATTGCTGGTACTACCCGCGATTCTATCTATACCCGTTATGAAAAGTTTGGTTTTGACTTTTATCTGGTAGATACCGCCGGTATCCGTAAGAAAAATAAGGTAAATGAGGATTTGGAATATTATTCTGTCATTCGTTCTATCCGTTCCATTGAGAATTCGGATGTGTGTATTCTTATGCTCGATGCCACCCGTGGCATTGAAGGGCAGGATTTGAATATCTTCTCTCTCATTCAACGTAACCAGAAAGGTTTGGTGGTAGTGGTGAACAAATGGGACTTGGTAGAGAACAAGGATGCCAAGGTGATGAAAACTTATGAGGAAGCCATTCGTGCCCGTCTGGCACCGTTTGTTGATTTTCCCATCATCTTTGCTTCCGCTTTGACCAAACAACGTATTTTCAAGGTGCTGGAGACAGCGAAGGAGGTATACCAGGCACGTACTACCCGTATTCCGACAGCCCGTCTGAACGAAGAAATGCTTCCGTTGATCGAGGCTTATCCGCCTCCTTCCAATAAAGGCAAGTATATCAAGATTAAATATTGTACGCAGTTGCCCAACACGCAGGTTCCTTCTTTCGTGTTCTTTGCCAATTTGCCTCAGTATGTAAAAGAACCTTACAGACGTTTTCTTGAAAACAAGATACGTGACAAATGGAATTTGTCAGGAACACCGATAAATATCTTTATCAGACAGAAATAGGAGTCGTGATTAGTGGTTAGTGAGCTTCGCTGTTGACATCGGCAGGTTACTAACCACTGATCACTAACCACTATCTCCCATGCTCTTCCACCTCTTTTACTTTGCGGAGCAGGTCGGAGGCGAAGATAAAATTATTCAGCCGATCATTGGTAGCGGTGAACACATCATTTTTTGTTCCTTCCCACTCTTTATGTCCCTGGTAAATGTAGAGAATACTGTCACCGATTCCCATTACGGAGTTCATGTCGTGGGTGTTGATAATGGTCGTCATGCTGTATTCGGTGGTGATATCGTGAATCAGTTCGTCAATCACCAACGAGGTCTTTGGGTCCAGACCGGAATTAGGTTCATCGCAAAATAAATATTGAGGATTCAGTGCTATGGCGCGTGCTATAGCTACACGTTTCTGCATACCCCCGCTAATTTCTCCCGGATACTTGTTTTGTGCTTCAATTAAGTTTACACGGTCCAGGCAGAACCGGGCTCGCTTTACACGGTCGCGGTAGGTGGCGTTGGAAAACATATCCAATGGGAACATCACATTTTCCAATACGGTAAGAGAGTCGAACAAGGCTGCACTTTGGAAAATCATTCCCATTTCACGGCGCAAGGTCTTTTTTTCTCTTTTATTCATGTTGAGGAAGTTACGTCCGTCATACAGGATCTCGCCCTTTTCGGGAGTAAGCAGACCGACGATGCACTTCATCAAGACTGTTTTTCCGGAACCGCTCTGGCCGATAATCAGATTGGTCTTGCCATTGTCAAAAGTAGCATTGATATCCATCAATACGTCCTTTCCCTCGAATGATTTATATAATGATTTAACTTGTATCATCCCATTAAAAGTTGTGTTAATACTAAATCAGAGAATAGAATCAGCACGCTGCTCATCACCACAGAATCCGTACTGGCCTTACCTACCGCAATGGAGCCTCCCTCCACCGTGTAACCGAAATAAGCGGACACACTGGAAATGATGAAAGCGAAAAAGACAGATTTGATAAAGCTGCACCATACAAACCATTCCTGAAAACTATATTGCAAGCCATAGGCTAAATCCTCGGCGTTCATGACTCCTCCGAACCAGCAGGTACAAAAAGCACCGATAATCCCCGAGAATATGCTGAAGATCACTAAAAAAGGAATCATGGTCATCAAAGCCACAATTTTAGGCAGAATAAGGTATCCGGCGGAATTGACCCCCATGATTTCCAGTGCGTCAATCTGTTGGGTTACACGCATGGTGCCTATTTCGGAGGCGATATTAGAACCTACCTTTCCTGCCAGAATCAAACACATGATGGAGGAGGAGAATTCCAGCAACATGATTTCGCGCGTGGTGTAACCTACCACAAAACGGGGCATCCACGGACTTTCGATGTTGAGTTTGATTTGAATGGTAATTACGGCACCAATGAAAAAAGAAATCAGCAGTACGATACCGATGGAATTTACTCCCAGCTGTACCATCTCATTGAGATATTGCTTGAAAAACATACGCATACGTTCCGGGCGGGCAAAAGTACGTCCCATCAGCATGATATATTTCCCTACGGTTGTTATGGGTCTTATCATCATAGTTTTCACAATTTCCTGCAAAAGTAGCCTTTTTTGTCTATATAAATGCAAAAGAAGTTCTGATTTTCTGTTCTGTTATGCGTTTCCTAAACTTTTTTAGTACTTTTGTCGCAAAATACATGGATATGTCGGAACAGGAAATAGAACAACAAAATACGGTGGCCGAAGATAACCGCATGGTGCTTCGTACAGAAAATCTGGTGAAGAAATACGGAAAGCGTACGGTGGTAAGTCATGTTTCTTTTGATGTGAAACAAGGAGAGATTGTAGGGTTGCTGGGACCGAATGGTGCCGGTAAGACCACTTCGTTTTATATGACAACGGGACTGATTGTACCGAATGAGGGACATATATTTCTGAATGACTTGGATATAACCGGTTATCCTGTCTATAAGCGCGCCCAGAACGGCATCGGGTATTTGGCGCAGGAAGCTTCTGTATTCCGTAAGATGAGTGTGGAGGATAATATCGCTTCTGTGCTGGAATTGACCAATACCACTCCGGAATATCAAAAAGACAAACTGGAAAGCCTGATTGCCGAATTCCGCTTGCAGAAGGTACGCAAGAATTTGGGTGACCAGCTTTCGGGAGGTGAGCGTCGTCGTACGGAGATTGCACGTTGCCTGGCCATTGACCCTAAATTCATTATGCTGGACGAACCCTTTGCGGGGGTGGACCCCATTGCGGTAGAGGATATCCAGCACATTGTATGGAAATTGAAGGACAAGAACATCGGCATTCTGATCACCGACCACAATGCGTTGGAGACGTTGCGTCTGACCGACCGTGCTTATCTGTTGTTTGAAGGGAAGATCCTGTTTCAGGGAACTCCTGAGGAACTGGCGGAAAATCCTGTTGTCCGTGAGAAATATCTGGGAACCAACTTTGTGCTTCGCCGCAAGGACTTCCAACTGGCGGAAAAGGACAGACAGGGGAGGAATGTGTGACAGAAGGACGGAATATAAGGATATAAAAAAAGCTCTGAATCTGTTCAGAGCTTTTTTTGACTGTATCAGGTAAGTAATTAGTCTCTTGGTCTTGCTTCCTTGATAACCAACTGGCGTCCCATGAATTCCGAACCGTTCAGTTCGTTCATAGCCTGAGCTGCTTCTGCGTCATTTTCCATTTCAACAAATGCAAATCCTTTAGATTTACCTGTTTCGCGGTCTTTGATAACTTTTACAGAAGTAACAACTCCATAAGCCGCCATTGCTTGTTCCAAATCTCCTTCCTTAACACGGTAGTTAAGGTTTCCAACATACATGTTCATAGTGAAAAAATAAAAATAATTAAAATAAAAAATACTCTCTGAATGGTGATTATTAATGAAGTAGGGGATTCGAACGACAGAGAGTTTACGTAAGTGCTATTCGTACAAAAGTAAAACCTTGTAATAAAAATCACTAGCTATAATTAGTATCACCAGACGGGGCACAAAGGAACGCATAAATTTTGAATTTACAAGAAGAAACACAACTTTTTTTTCTTTTTTTTGAACCTGCCTCTTGGCCGGTCATTTTAAATGAATACTTTCTGCTGTCAATTCGTATTTTTTAGTCTGTGTATTTGGTTATTGAAAGATTAAACACTAATTTTGCAACCTCTTTGGTGAAAAACAGAAAGAAGTAATAATTAAATAAATAAAGTTCAGAATGAATATTTCATTGCAAAACGTTGACAAAGTGAGCGCATTGCTTACTTTGAAGCTGGAAAAAGCTGATTATCAGTCAAGAGTAGAAAAAACACTGAAGACTTATCGTCAGAAAGCTAATATCCCGGGTTTCCGTCCGGGTATGGTACCTATGAGTTTGATTAAAAAACAATTTGGTAAGTCTGTCCTTGTAGAAGAGGTTGATAAAATGATGCAGGAAAAGGTGAACGAATATATCCGCGACAATAAAGTGAATATGCTGGGTATGCCGTTGCCTAATGAAGAAAAGATGCAACCCATCGATTTCGACACTCAAGAAGACTTTGAGTTTGTGTTCGACATCGCTTTGGCTCCTGAATTTACCGCTGAAATCTCTTCTGCGGATACCGTTGACTACTACACGATCGAGGTTTCGGACGAACTGATAGACCAGCAGGTTAAGATGTACACTCAGCGTGCTGCAAAATATGATAAAGTGGAGCAGTATGAAGACAAGGACATGATTAAAGGTCTGTTGGCTGAATTGGATGAGAATGGAAACACTAAAGAAGGCGGTATTCAGGTAGAAGGCGCGGTGATGATGCCGGCTTACATGAAGAACGACGAACAAAAGGCTGTTTTCAACGGTGCTAAAGTAAACGATGTACTGGTATTCAATCCTGCAGTGGCATTCGATAATAATGAAGCGGAACTGTCTTCCTTGCTGAAGATAAAGAAAGAGGAAGTGGCCGGCGTGAAAGGTAACTTCAGCTTCCAGATCGAAGAGATTACCCGTATGGTTCCCGCTGAGTTGAATCAGGAATTGTTCGACAGCGTATTTGGCGAAGGTGCCGTAAGCAGCGAAGAAGAATTCCGTGCTAAGATTAAAGAAGGAATTGCAAAGCAGTTCGAATCAGATAGTGATTACAAATTCTTGGTTGATGTTCGTGAATATTTGGTCAACAAGATTGGCAAGCTGGAATTCCCTGACGCATTGCTGAAGCGCATCATGTTGCTGAATAATGAGGAAAAGGGTGAAGCTTTTGTCGCTGAGAACTATGACAAGAGCATTGAAGAACTGACTTGGCATCTGATTAAAGAGCAATTGCTTGAGAATAACGCCATTAAAGTGGAACAAGCCGATGTGATGAATATGGCTAAGGAAGCTACCCGCATTCAGTTCGCTCAATACGGAATGTTGAATATCCCTGAAGATGTTCTTGAAAACTATGCTAAAGAAATGTTGAAGAAGAAGGAATCAGTAGAAGGTTTGGTGAACCGTGCTGCTGAAAGCAAACTTTCCGCCGCATTGAAAGCCAAGGCTACTTTGAACCACAAAACGGTTTCTATGGAAGAATTCAACAAAATGTTTGAATAATAACTTAGTAAGTCGAAGTAAGTGATTGCTAAAACTTTCTAAAAAAAGGGGTTTTTGACCATAAATTTTCATTATAGATAAGAGTATCAGGTACGTTAACCGTATTTTTTTGTACTTTTGTTTGTTTGAAAAACGGGGGTTGAAAACCCTTTTTTGTTACTAATAACTAAACCATTAGATTATGGATGATTTTAGAAAATTTGCTACCAAGCATTTGGGAATGAATAGTATGGTGCTGGATGATGTCATCAAGTCACAGGGATATCTGAATCCTTATATTCTGGAGGAGCGTCAGTTGAATGTGACTCAGTTGGATGTGTTTTCCCGACTGATGATGGACAGAATCATCTTTCTGGGCACACAGATTGATGATTATACAGCCAATACCCTCCAGGCTCAGCTTTTATATTTGGACTCGGTAGAGTCTGGTAAAGATATATCTATTTATATCAATTCACCGGGCGGATCTGTTTATGCCGGACTGGGTATCTATGACACCATGCAGTTCATCAACAGTGATGTTGCCACGATTTGTACAGGTATGGCCGCCTCGATGGCCGCTGTGCTGCTGGTTGCGGGAGCGGAAGGCAAGCGTTCCGCGCTGACCCACTCACGCGTGATGATTCATCAGCCGATGGGCGGTGCGCAAGGACAGGCCTCGGACATTGAGATCACAGCCCGCGAAATCCAAAAATTGAAGAAAGAACTTTATACCATTATAGCAGACCACTCTCATACGGATTTTGACAAAGTATGGGCGGACTCTGACCGCGACTACTGGATGACAGCCCTGGAAGCTAAAGAATATGGTATGATTGATGAGGTTCTGTCACGCAAGCCGGCTGCTCTATAATGTATTTATTTTCATTCGAAAAGAATGACAGTACTAAAAACGACTCAAGTTTCTGTTGTAATCTGATACGGATTTCTTTCTTGAAGATGTATGGGGGAAACTTGAATATTTAAAGGAATGAACATTGGAAGATAATAAAACACCTAGAAACAGTAGAAGGAAATGTAGTTTCTGCGGACGTTCGGAAAATGAGGTCGGATTTCTGATAACCGGAATGAACGGCTGTATTTGCGACAGCTGCTCGGAGCAGGCATACGAAATTATACAGGAGGCCATGCATCAGAAAAAAGATGCGCCGGGTGAGCTGAACTTGAAGGAACTTCCGAAACCCAAGGAAATCAAGGATTTTCTGGATCAATATATTATTGGTCAGGATGACGCCAAACGTTACCTTTCCGTAGCCGTGTACAATCATTACAAGCGTCTGCTTCAAAAAGTGGACAAGGATGATATCGAGATTGAAAAGTCCAATATCATTATGGTAGGTAGTACAGGTACGGGAAAAACGTTGCTGGCACGTACTATAGCCAAGTTATTGCATGTGCCGTTCACTATAGTGGATGCCACCGTGCTGACAGAGGCAGGTTATGTGGGCGAGGACATCGAGAGTCTTCTGACCCGCTTGCTTCAAGTGGCCGATTATAACGTGGCGGAAGCTGAAAGAGGCATTGTGTTTATTGATGAGATTGACAAGATTGCCCGTAAAGGAGACAACCCCTCCATAACTCGTGATGTGAGTGGTGAAGGTGTGCAGCAGGGGCTGTTGAAATTGCTGGAAGGTTCCGTTGTGAACGTGCCGCCTCAGGGAGGGCGTAAGCATCCCGATCAGAAAATGATTCCGGTCAATACTAAAAACATTCTGTTCATTTGTGGCGGGGCGTTTGATGGCATTGAACGCAAGATCGCGCAACGCTTGAACACACATGTGGTAGGTTATAGTGCGGCAAAAGATGTGGTGAAGATAGACCGTGGCAACTTGATGCAATATATCGCCCCTCAGGACTTGAAGTCATTCGGGCTGATTCCTGAGATCATAGGCCGTCTGCCTATCCTGACCTATCTGAATCCGCTGGACAGAACTGCCTTGCGCAATATCTTGACGGAGCCGAAGAACTCCATCATCAAGCAGTACGTCAAACTGTTCGAAATGGATGGAGTCAAGCTGGAATTCCAGCCCGAAGTATTCGAGTATATTGTAGACAAAGCTATTGAATATAAGTTAGGCGCGCGCGGATTACGTTCCATTGTAGAGACGATTATGATGGACGTTATGTTTGAAATCCCCTCTCAGAAAGCGAAAAAGTACGAAGTGACACTCGATTTTGCGAAAAAACAGATGGGGAAGGCAAATATTTCGCGGCTGCAAACCGCTTAGTATCAAGAAATAAAGGGAGAGAGAAAGAAAAAAATGCAATTCTTCTGAAAAATATTACTCGAAATATTCGTGTAATTTGAGAACTTGTTTATAACTTTGTTAGGCAACAAAAGATGTAAAACAAGAAATCGGGAAAAACCGTGAAAAACTATTGATACAATGACGGAGAATATAAATTTAACGGACGCATTAAAAAAGTATTTTGGATTTGATACTTTCAAAGGTAATCAGGAAGCGATCATCCGTAATCTGCTTGCCGGAAATGATACATTTGTTTTGATGCCTACGGGCGGTGGTAAATCGTTATGCTATCAGTTGCCATCCCTTATCATGGATGGAACAGCAATCGTTATATCTCCTTTAATTGCATTGATGAAGAACCAGGTGGATGCCATGCGTAATTTCAGCGAGGAGGACGGAGTGGCACACTTCATCAACTCGTCATTGAACAAGTCGGCTATAGACCAGGTCAAATCGGATATTCTGAGCGGCAAGACCAAATTGCTCTACGTGGCTCCCGAGTCTTTGACGAAGGAGGAGAATGTGGATTTTTTGAGAGGAGTGAAGATCTCATTTTATGCAGTGGACGAAGCGCACTGTATTTCGGAATGGGGGCATGACTTCCGTCCGGAGTACCGCCGCATCCGTCCTATTATTAATGAAATAGGAAAGGCGCCGGTGATAGCCCTTACTGCCACCGCGACTCCGAAGGTGCGTATGGATATTCAGAAAAACCTGGGTATGCAGGACGCGCAGGAGTTCAAGTCTTCTTTCAATCGTCCGAACCTGTATTACGAAGTACGCTCGAAGACGAATAACATAGACAGGGATATTATCAAGTTTATCAAGGCTAATGCGGGTAAATCGGGTATTATCTATTGCCTGAGCCGTAAGAAGGTGGAAGAATTGGCCGAGGTGCTTCAGGCTAACGGGATCAACGCGCGCGCTTATCACGCCGGTATGGATTCTGCTACACGCACTGCCAATCAGGATGGTTTTTTGAAAGAGGATATAGATGTGATTGTCGCTACCATCGCTTTTGGAATGGGGATTGACAAGCCTGATGTGCGTTTTGTGATACATTATGATATTCCGAAAAGTCTGGAAGGCTACTACCAGGAAACGGGCAGGGCCGGACGGGACGGAGGGGAAGGACAGTGTATTACGTTCTATTCCAACAAGGACTTGCAGAAACTGGAGAAGTTTATGCAGGGAAAGCCCGTGGCAGAGCAGGAAATCGGTAAACAGTTGTTGTTGGAGACAGCTGCCTACGCAGAGTCGTCTATATGCCGCCGCAAATCATTGTTACATTATTTCGGGGAAGAATTTACAGAGGAGAATTGTGGAAATTGTGATAACTGTTTAAATCCTAAAAAGCAAGTGGAGGCTCAGGATTCATTATGCGCTGTGATTGAAGCAATCATAGCAGTGAAAGAAAATTTTAAAGCGGATTATATAATTGATATTCTTTTGGGTAAGGAAACGTCAGAAGTACTTGCTCATAAACATGAGGAACTGGAAGTGTTCGGTTCGGGCATGGGGGAAGAAGAAAGGATGTGGAATGCTGTCATCCGTCAGGCTTTGATAGCAGGTTATTTAAGCAAAGATGTAGAGAACTATGGTCTGTTGAAGGTTACTCCCGAAGGGCATAAATTCTTGAAAAAGCCGAAGTCTTTCAAGATTGTCGAGGACAATGACTTCGAGGAGGAAGAAGAGGAGACTCCGGTTCGGGGAGGCGCCTCTTGTGCGGTCGATCCGGTGCTTTACTCTATGTTGAAAGACTTGCGTAAGAAGCTGTCCAAGAAACTGGATGTTCCGCCGTATGTTATTTTCCAGGATCCTTCTTTGGAGGCGATGGCTACGATCTATCCGGTGACTTTGGAAGAATTGCAGAATATTCCGGGCGTAGGTGCCGGAAAGGCGAAACGTTATGGCCAGGAGTTCTGCGTATTGATAAAGAAGCATTGTGAGGAAAATGAGATAGAACGTCCGGAAGATTTGCGTGTCCGCACGGTCGCTAATAAATCCAAGCTGAAAGTTTCTATCATCCAGGCTATTGACCGTAAGGTGGCTCTTGATGACATTGCCGTGTCAAAGGGACTGGAGTTCGGTGAACTGCTGGACGAGGTGGAGGCTATCGTCTATTCGGGTACCAAGCTGAATATTGATTACTTCTTGGAGGAAATCATGGACGAGGATCATTTGGATGATATCTATGATTACTTCAAAGAATCTACTACAGACAAGATAGATGATGCGATGGATGAGCTGGGGGACGACTATACCGAGGATGAAATCCGGTTGGTCCGCATCAAGTTTATTTCTGAAATGGCGAATTGATGCTTTTTTGATTGTTTTGATAATAAGAAAGCCGGGCTTGCAGGAATGCAGGTCCGGCTTTCTCTATAGAGGTATCATGAACGATCATATCCCACTGAAAAAAGTAAGATATCTTCGTGGGCAAAGTAAGATATGTCCCCAGGCAAAGTAACACCGCTTACTTGGCTCACGAAGATATCTTACTTTTCTTTACAGCCAAACAGGCCTCACAGACATCTCATGCCAGTGACTATAAACGAAGAATTGTGGAACTCAGGGTTGTTTTTTGAATAGATGTTTTGTTTTATTCCAAATTTTTTGTTTATTTGAGAATCACACTTTGTGCAATTTAATACTATGATGGTTAAATCTTATGAAAGGAAAGCAGATAGCGACTTTTGAATGGCTGCTAAAGATAGACTTACTGATTGTTTGTCTGTTTTTATTCTTTCCATCTCCTCTTATTTGCACGGATTTTGCTTTGCCCTATAGAGAATATTTTATGCTGTTACTTTCTTTAATTGGGGCTTTTGGATGGGGTTTACTACAAAACAAGGAGAAAGTTATCTGTGTAAACAGAATAGATTTTTGGATCATTCTATTCTTCTTATATATGCTTGTTGATTTTCGTTGTTTTAATGTTGAATATTGTGGTAAAATTATAACTGGTTTACTAGCTTATTTTGCCTTCAGAAATGTTTCTATCAAGTTTTTATATGTCTGCTTTGTTTTGATTATTCTTTCTGCTTTGGTTCAGGTCCTATATGATTGGTTTAATTTTGCCTATCCTTGGGAGTCTTTCAATGATATTAAGGGGATATTTCATAATACAGGTATTTGGGGCGGTTTTGTTGCTTTGTGTTCCATTTTTGTTTTTGGAACAGGACTTTTTTTAGTGAAGCGCTATAAGATAGTGTTGCTGTTATTGTTTGTTCTGTTGATCTATTTTGCTTATAGGAGCACTTCGCGTGCGGCATGGGTGGCAATTATGTTTTCAGTGCTCTATTTCCTTTATGCAAAATATAAAAAGAATATAGTAAGTATAGTAGGGATATTGATTGGATTTATTTTGTTTTCAATAGTTTGTTTTCCCAAAATGTATCATTTGAAGGCAGAATCAGCGATGGGAAGGACTTATATTTGGAAAACTTCGTTGCCTGTAATCAAGGAACATTTTTTACTGGGAACCGGTCAAGGTGGATTTCAGGTACATTATATGAAGAGACAGGCTGCATATTTACAGGAAAACGCCATGTCGCCGTTTACCCGAATTGCAGGTGAGATAGATAATCCTTTTAACGAATTTATTAAGCTTACAATGGAATATGGTATTGGCGGATTAATTATATTGCTGATTCTTTTATACTATGTGTTTCATGGAAATTTCAATCATACCCATAGTGCGGTAGTCTTTAGAGGAATGCTGGTTGGAATACTTGTTTTCGCATTTTTTTCTTATCCGTTCATGTATGTACAGTTTCAGCTGTTATTTGTAATGTGCCTGGCAGGCATATCTTACAATTATACGGGAAACCTGATGGAGGCGAGGATGCTGAGGCATACCGCGTGGATAATAACACTTGTTTTTCTGGTTCTATTTCCCATTCTGAAATATTATTATTGTTCACTGCGATGGGAACGTTGTGTTGGCCGGACGGATTTTTCGGAAGATGAAAAAATAGAGGAGATGGGTGTTTTGTATCCTGTCTTAAAAACCAATGCGGCTTATTTGACTTATTATGCCTATTTATATAGTGAAAGAAAAGATTACGTTAACAGTGTAAGTAAATGGAAAGAATCTTTGCGTTATAAGGTTTCTTACAGGCAATATATAAGTGTGGGGCGGGATTTGGAACGGATGGGAGAGTATGACGAGGCCGAGGCATATTGGAAGGTGGCTTCCTTTATGATTCCTTCTCGTTTTACTCCTATCTATCTTCAGATAGAAATGGCAATGAAATTGAAGAAATATGAAAAGGCCGATAGCTTGATTACTCTTTTTTTGATGAAGGATAAGAAAGTTGATTCGCCGAAACTGGAGAGGATGAATGAAAACATAGTGAAATGGAAAGAACAGATACATCATGGTTTATAGAATCCGGGTATTATATAATAAAGTTTTAACCTTAAAAAATGTGGTATGAGAAAAACAACTTATTATTTGCTTAGTTTGTTCTTGCTTATGCTGGGAATCTTCTTTTATGCAAACGAAAGGGAAAATGACAGCTGTGGAGGTAGCACTTTGTCCGGAATTTGGCTTTAATTATATTTTGCCAGAATGTGTGACGAAATATCAAGCCACCGGAGATAAACGGTATCGTACATCTTGTACGAGATTTGTGTTTCTGACAGATGACGAATCAGGATATACACAGATGTTTTTGATGACCATTGTGCCTCGTGCCTCGTATATGGAAAGTACCCGGTTCAGGCCATTTCGTAAGATGGCTTATCTGAAGCGGGACAAAGATTTTAGTGGCTTGATTTTCTTTCATCATGCTGATGGAACTTTTGCCAATGGATGGGTATATGATGAGGGGAAGATAATATCGCCCATGTCTTTTGTTTCAGAGTCTGATCCGGAATATGTTTTGACAAGGAATACTTGTATGACCAGTATCACTTATTTGGTGACTACTTGTGGCAGTTGGTCAACTCAGGCCGGTGAACATGAATTTACAGGTTCGGAATGTACTTCGGAAGTAGTTACTGAGTATTATTATACAACTTGTGGTGATGGAGGCTCTTCCGGAAGTACGGGTGGAATGGGAGGATATTATGATGAAGGCGGATATAATTCTCAGATAGAGACAAGGGATCCTTGCACTACGAGAAGTGCGCTTTCAGCAAGTACTTCATTAAATAATAAGATAGATAATTTGTCCAGTAGGGTTTGCTTATCAACTTCGGCAGTAGAGGATGGTTGGATAAGGACTTCATCCGGTGAATATATTTATCCAAAAAGCGCAACAACGGGTAACATGACCTATTCTTCAAGTGATGTTCAAGGGAAAACATTTACGGAAAATATTCATGCTCATCCGATGGGTGGTTCCATGTATCCTTCTTTTGTAGACCTGGTCGCTCTTTCTACCTGGTACGATAGAGGGCATATTAATGCGGGCAATTATATTTATGGCGTGGTTTCAGAGTTTGGAACCATGGTTTTAACCATTGCCCATGAGCCTACTTTTAGAATGTTCACAAAAGATGTTCTGAATGGGGAGCAGGGAATGGCTAAAAGAGAATTTAAAGACTTTTATGATTTAGCTGGGGGATCGGTAGAAAACATTGTCTGTCAGTTTATTCAGTTTTTAAATAAAAGTGAATCAGGTTTGCAGGTATTGTATAAACCTAATGAATCGTTTGGAAAACCTGAATGGTCCGGACAGTGGAAAGTGCTGGATATGGGTTCAAGTAGTAGCTTAAATTCTAATTGTAATCAATAAAAATGTTATGAAAAAGTTAGTTTTGATTTTGATTTTATGCCTTGCCTATTTAGATACAATGGGGCAGAGGGACACTGTTTATTCAATTGATTTAACTCCTTATGTGGGTACCTGGGTTTATGAGAACCAAGATACGGTTTTTACTATCAAATGGCAGATAGCTAAAGATACAGTATGTAATCGCCGTGGAGAGATTCGACATGTATCTGACCGTTTGGTTGGTGGATATTCTTTGGAAGTGAATGGTGTGAAAACGGATGATTATATTAAAGAATTACCGACTGGTTTAAGTATTTTGAGTAAGAAATATGCCACTCCTAAATCTAACGTGTATTTGTCCACTTCTTACCGGGCTTTTAATAAGTCTTATTTGCAGAATTTTGAAGGTAAATTTACTCGCATATTATTCTATGACCAGCGTAAAAAGCATAATAATGGTGACGGTTTTTTTGCTGGTGGTATGGAATTACTGACTCCTGACAAACTGCATTGGTGGCTGGAAGATGAAAAGAAAGTCCAGATTCAGCAAGATGTATGGGAGCCATTGGTAGGTTATTCAGTTCCCACCAATGCGGTAATGCGGAAGATTGAATAAGGAAAGATGATTATAATACTCGGATTTTTATGAAAAAGTTAGTTTTGCTTTTAATTTTATGTTTTGCCTTTTTGGATGTAATGGGCCAGAAAGACACTGTTTATTCTATTGATTTGACTCCCTATGTGGGTACCTGGGTTTATGAGAACCAAGATACGGTTTTTACAATCAAATGGCAAATGGCTAAAGATACGGCATATAATCGTCGTAGAATTGTTCTGTATGTATCTGATTGTTTGGTTGGTGGTTATTCTTTAAAAGTGAATGGTGTGGAAACCGATAATTACATAAAGGAGTTACCGACCGGCTTAAGTTTTTTTTCAGGTAAGAATGATAGTCCTAAGTCTAATGTGTATTTATCCGCTTCTTATCTTGTTCGTAAAAAGTCAGATTTGCAGAATTTTGATGGTAAGATAACTCGTATAAAATTCTATGACCAGCGTAAAAAGCATAATAATGGTGACGGTTTTTTTGCTGGTGGTATGGAATTACTGGCTCCTGACAAACTGCATTGGTGGCTGGAGGATGAAGAGAAAGTTCAACTTCAGCAAGGAGTAGACGGACCTTTGGTCGGCTATTCTGTTCCCGCTAATGCGGTAATGCGGAAAGTTGAATAAGAAAAGATGATTATAATACTCGGATTTTTATGAAAAAGTTAGTTTTGCTTTTAATTTTGTGTTTTGCCTTTTTGGATGTAATGAGCCAGAAAGACACTGTTTATTCTATTGATTTGACTCCCTATGTGGGTACCTGGGTTTATGAGAACCAAGATACGGTTTTTACTATCAAATGGCAGATAGCTAAAGATACAGTATGTAATCGCCGTGGAGAAATACAATATATACACGATAGTTTAGTTGGTGGATATTCTTTAAAGGTAAATGGTGTGAAAACGGAGAACTATATTAAAGAGTTACCGAGTGGATTAAATGTTTTATCAAAAAAATATACTAGTCCTAAATCTAATGTGTATTTATTCTCTTCTTATTGCGTTTTTAATAAGTCAGATTTGCAGGAATTTGATGGTAAGATAACTCGCATATTATTCTATGACCAGCGTAAAAAACATAATAATGGTGACGGTTTTTTTGCTGGTGGTATGGAATTACTGGCTCCTGACAAACTGCATTGGTGGCTGGAAGATGAAAAGAAAGTCCAGATTCAGCAAGATGTATGGGAGCCTTTGGTCGGCTATTCTGTTCCCACCAATGCGGTAATGCGGAAGATTGAATAAGAAAAGATGATTATAATACTCGGATTTTTATGAAATATACTCGATTTATTTGGGGTGGAATATGCTTGTTGCTGCTAGGAGGAACCTTAGTGTTTATTCTTAATTCTGACTATCATGAAGAAGCGGACTTGATACGGATAAGAAAAAGAATCTGCTTGCACGAAGACAGTCTGGTAATTCAGGGTTTTGACTTTTTGATGCAAAATATCTCTGTACCCAAAATGGAAAGCTTGCTGAACAAAAAAGAGGGTGATGTCTATCTTTTAGAGAAAGATATGGCACATGCTGTTGATGTCTATACAAAAAACAATTTGAAATGGAAAGTTCCATTTGATGTGTTTTGTGAATATGTATTGCCTCCTCTGGTTTATGATGAGGAATATATATGCTGGAGAAAAGTATGTTATGATAAATATGCATATATAGTAGACCGGAATAAAAGTACAGTTGAAGTTTGTAGTGCGATAAATGCAGATCTGATGAAAGGGTTTGTTTTCTCGGATTCGGTGAAACAGATTCAAAACTGGTCGCAGTTTCAAAAGAATAAGAAAGGAAATTGTATCCAAATGAGTCAAATGATTTTATATCCTTTGCGTGCATTAGGTATTCCTGCTACTATTGATTATGTAATAGCGTGGGGAAATGTAAATGGAGCCCATGTCTGGAATGCATTATATGATAATGGAAAGATGATTCCTTTTATGGGACTTGAAAAAGTGGAAAACTATGATCCTTTTTTAATTTATGAGTATACGGCGGATGTTACAAAAAGTGCATATCGTTATCCGCCAAAAGTTTTTAGAAGAACCTGCTCTATGAATAAAGAATATGCTGATATGGCATGTCGCTTTCCTGAAAAAGTGAAAGCTGTAAAATTATTCAATGATTTGCATTTTAAAGATGTGACAATGGAGTATTTCCCGGCAAAGGATATTCTTATAGAACGAGTCACGGATAAGCCGGATTTGTGCTTCTTGTCAGTTTTCAATTCGAATGAATGGATTCCTGTTGCAGCCAGTATCTCTCAAAAAGGAAAAGTTCTGTTCGAAAATATGAATACGAATCTATTATATTTATTTCAAAATTCAAACAATAGCTTTCCTTTTATCTTGGATGATAAGGGGAATATGAATATATTGACAGCAGATGATTCCAACAGAACGGGTTTCACAATCGGCCGACTGTGCTCTCGTGAAATGGAGTTTCAAAAGTCGTGGAATAAATTTACGACAGCCTATTTTGACGGGATAGCAAGAGATATCTATAGGTCATCTCCTGTGAATGATTCGACTTACGTTCTTTGTACTTATATAAATAATGTATGGCAACCTATAGAAGAGGCAGTATGTCACGATGAAAAGTTGTTATTTACAGGAATACCGGAAAATGGATTGTATATATTGGCAGACAGGACAAATAGAATAAAGAGTCAATGTTTTACTTGCCTGTACGGTGCTGTCGTGTTTTGGTAATCTTGTACTTTCTCCTTGCGGAAAGCCGTGTCGGTATGATAATGGTATAAAAGTGGACATCTGATAAATTTTCTTTCACCTTAACAAAAAAATATTCTATCATTTTTCCATATTGAATAAAATCCGTATATTTGCACGCAATAAAATCTAAACGCATAAAGCCCTATGTCATTTATTGCAGATAAAATTGTAATGGACGGATTGACCTACGACGATGTATTGTTGATCCCCGCCTATTCTGAAGTTTTACCGAAAACAGTCGAACTCACGACTAAGTTCTCACGCAACATCGAGTTGAAAGTACCTTTTGTGACTGCTGCCATGGATACCGTGACAGAAGCGAAAATGGCTATCGCCATTGCCCGCGAAGGAGGAATCGGTGTGATTCACAAAAACATGTCTATCGAAGAGCAGGCACGCCAGGTGGCTATTGTGAAACGTGCGGAAAACGGTATGATTTATGATCCCGTGACGATCAAGAGAGGGTCTACCGTGAGAGACGCCCTTGCCTTGATGGCTGAATATAGAATCGGTGGTATTCCTGTGGTGGACGATGAAAGATACCTGGTAGGTATCGTGACCAACCGCGACCTTCGTTTCGAGAAGGATATGGACAAGCATATCGATGAGGTGATGACGAAAGAGAATATCGTTACCACCAACCAGTCTACTGACATGGAGGCTGCTTCACGGATTCTGCAAGAGCATAAAATCGAAAAATTGCCGGTAGTTGATAAAGACGGTAAACTGGTAGGCCTTATTACCTATAAAGATATTACAAAAGCTAAAGACAAACCGATGGCTTGCAAGGATGCCAAGGGACGTCTGCGTGTAGCTGCCGGTGTGGGCGTTACTGCTGATACGCTGGACCGTATGCAGGCTTTGGTTGAGGCCGGTGCGGACGCTATCGTCATTGACACGGCTCACGGTCATTCCATGTATGTGATTGAAAAATTGAAAGAAGCTAAGAAACGCTTCCCGAATATTGATATTGTGGTAGGTAACATCGCTACGGGCGAGGCTGCCAAAATGCTGGTGGAAGCCGGTGCGGACGGGGTGAAAGTTGGTATCGGCCCGGGATCCATCTGTACTACCCGTGTGGTGGCAGGTGTGGGTGTTCCCCAGCTTTCTGCCGTATATGATGTGGCAAAGGCTTTGAAAGGTACCGGGGTGCCTTTGATCGCCGATGGTGGTCTGCGTTACTCGGGAGATGTGGTGAAGGCTTTGGCTGCCGGTGGTTACAGTGTGATGATCGGTTCGCTGGTTGCCGGAACGGAAGAATCGCCGGGTGATACGATTATCTTCAACGGACGTAAGTTCAAGTCGTATCGTGGCATGGGCTCATTGGAGGCGATGGAAAACGGCTCGAAGGACCGTTATTTCCAGAGCGGAACCGCCGACGTGAAGAAGCTGGTGCCGGAAGGTATTGCAGCCCGTGTTCCTTATAAAGGTACATTGTATGAAGTGATCTACCAGCTGGTAGGTGGTCTTCGTGCGGGTATGGGATACTGTGGCGCTGCCAACATAGAGCAATTGCACGAGGCTAAATTCACCCGTATCACCAATGCCGGTGTGTTGGAAAGTCATCCGCATGATGTGGCCATCACCAGCGAGGCTCCTAACTATAGCCGTCCTCAATAAAAACGTATGAATGATGCCGCGTAGAATAGCCGGTATTTTGTCACTTCTCCTTGTGTTCGCGTTGGAAATGCGGGCGCAAGGAGAAGTTGTGTTATCGATTGACGGTGAACCGGTAAGACGCTCCGAGTTTGAATCTTATTTCCGTAAATCCCCTCATCGCACGCCGGATTCCTTTCTGCCTTCTTTCATCAACTATAAATTGAAAGTGCGTTATGCGCACGATACGGGTATTGATACGTTGGCCGCTTTCCGCAGACAGATGGAGTGGTGCCGGGGCAAGCTTTTAAAAACTTATCTGGTGGATGCCGGAAGAGAGGAGCAGGACGCCCGCCGGCTATACCTGCAGGGCGAGCGGCGTTTGCAGGCGAGTGAGTGGATAAAAATTGCCCATATCAGCAGGTACTTGCCTCAGAATGCAAGCCGCCGGGAGGAACAAGAGGCGCGGCGGCAGATGGATTCTGTTTATGCCGCATTGCGGGAAGGGGCGGATTTTGCGGCATTGGCGTGCCGGTACTCGGATGATGAGTCTTGCAAGGATGCGGGAGGGGTGTTGCCGTGGATGCCTGTGAACAAGAATATGCAGGAATGGATAGACAAGCTGGCGTCTTTGGAAAAGAACCAGATTTCAACTCCTTTTTATTCGCCTATGGGTATTCATATAGTGAAATGGATAGACCGTAAGCCGGGGATCAGTTTTGAGGAAAAACGGGATAAACTGTTGGATTATCTGGAGAAGAACGGCAACCATACCTGTGGGGAGCTTTCGGAGGAACAGAAAGAGAGGCTGGCGGCTCAGTTGCGGGAATTGCACGATGGTCTGCTTGCTGCCTATTTGTCACAGAAACATCCATCGGATGATGAGAGCTGGAGCGAGAACGATCTGGAACGCTTTTTCAAGCAGCATAAATCGGACTATGTATGGGAATTGCCGCATTACCGGGGGGCGGTGATTCATTGCAAGGATAAAAAGAGAGCTTCGGCCATTAAGAAATTGTTGAAGAAAAAGCCGGTATCCCAATGGGAGGAGATCATACATGAGTTGGACGGAGGCACTGCTTCTTCCCAAGTCCGTATAGAAGCGGGCGTTTTTCAGATAGGGACTAACCGGTATATTGATAAGCTGGTCTTTAAATGCGGTGGCTTTCAGCCTGATCCGGATTTGCCCTATACTTTTGTGATGGGAAAGAAGCTGAAGAAAGGGCCTGAAAGCTATGAGGATGTAAGAGAGGCGGTTGTCAAGGACTATCTGGCTGTTTGTGAGGATGCCTGGTTAAAAGATTTGAAGCGGAAATATAAGGTTGAAATTAACCAAGAGGTTTTAAAAACAGTTAATAATAACGGAAGTAATTAATTATTGCAGTATCTTCGTTCACTATTTTAATGTTATATGAATATCGTGAAAAACTGGGGAGTGTTACTTATTATAGCGGGTGCTTTGTCGGGATGTGGCCAGGAGCACGACCATAAGGGGAAAACTCCTTTAGTGGAAGTAGCCGGTGAGTATCTCTATAAAGAGGACTTGCAGACGGCGGTTCCTTTCCATATTTCAAAAGATGATAGTGTCTTGTTTGCAGAGCACTATATAAAGAATTGGGTGGAGGATGTGCTGCTTTTTGATAAGGCGGAAGGAAATATTCCTGATAACGCGAAGATAGCCAAGCTGGTGGAGAACTATCGCAGGGCATTGATCATGCATACGTATCAGGAGGAACTGATTAACCAGAAACTGGCCAATGAGATAAGTGATGAGGAAATCAATGCTTATTATGAGAAAAACAAGGAGTTGTTTCATACGGAACATCCTTTTGTGAAAGGGCTGTTTATAAAGGTGCCTCTTCATTCTCAGGATTTGGCGAGTGTGCGTAAATGGTATAAGCAGAACAACCGGAATGCGGTTGAGAGTCTGGAAAAATACAGCTTGCGCAATGCGGTGAGTTATGATTATTTTTATGACCGTTGGGTGCCGTTGTCCGATGTCGCTGTCAAAATTCCTTTGAAAGTGCTGGATACGGATGAGAACTATTTGGACAAGAACCGGAATATAGAAGTAAAAGACACGGCGTTTTGTTATTTCCTGCATGTGGAGGAATTCCTAGGTAAGAACCAACAGCGGCCGCTGGATTTTGCAAGGAAGGAGATTAAGGAGATTTTAATAAACCTGAAGCGGGTTGAATTTATAAATAAAGTCAAAGAAGAGTTATACCAACGCGCTTCGGATAGGAACAAGATTAATTACTATTATTTGAATTCAAATGAATAAATTGATGTGTACCAAAGTTTATGCACTGGTGCTGATGCTGTTTGCCGTTGTTTCTGTATATGGGCAAGACAATGTGATAGACGAGGTTGTATGGGTAGTAGGCGACGAGGCCATTCTGAAATCGGATGTGGAGAATGAGCGTCTGAATGCCCAGTATGAAGGACGTAAGTTTGATGGTGATCCGTATTGTATTATCCCGGAACAGCTTGCCATCCAGAAATTATTCCTCCATCAGGCCGCTATTGATAGTATTGAGGTTTCCGAACAGGAAATTATCAGTGATGTGGAAAGACGCACAAGCTGGCTGATAGACCAGATCGGCTCTAAGGAGAAAGTGGAGGAATATTATAATAAGACTTCTACGCAGATACGCGAGATGCTCCGCGAGAATATACGTGACGGAAAAACAGTGCAGAAGATGCAGCAGCAGATTGTGGGGGATATCAAGATCACTCCGGCCGAGGTTCGTCGTTATTTCAAGGATCTTCCTCAAGACAGTATTCCTTTCATCCCGACCCAGGTGGAAGTGCAGATCATTACCATGGAGCCTAAGATCCCACAAGAGGAGATTGAGCGGGTGAAGAAGACTTTGCGCGACTATACGGAACGTGTCACTTCCGGCGAGATCGCTTTCTCCACTTTGGCGCGTCTGTATTCGGAAGATGAAGGATCGCGCCGTCGTGGCGGTGAGCTTGGCTTTATGGGCAGAGCCGAACTGGTGCCCGAATATGCGAATGTGGCGTTCAATCTGCAAGACCCTAACAAGGTGTCCAAGATTGTGGAGTCTGAATTCGGTTTCCATATTATCCAGCTGATTGAAAAACGTGGCGACCGTATCAATACCCGCCATATCTTGTTAAAACCGAAAGTGGACGAGAAAGATCTGGAAGCGGCTTTGTTGCGTCTGGATTCCATTGCTGATGATATCCGTAATGAGAAATTCACGTTTGATGATGCCGCCACTTATATCTCTCACGATAAAGAAACTCGTAACAATCATGGCTTGATGGCGAACCCGCAGACCGGTACGGCGCGTTTTGAAATGCAGCAACTGGCGCAGGTGTCGCAGGAGGCCGCAAAGATGATAGAGACGATGAACGTGGGCGAGATCTCCAAACCGTTTACCATGATTAATACAAAAGGAAAGGAGATTTGTGCTATCGTGAAATTGAAAACCCGCTTGAACGGACATAAAGCGACCATTACGGAAGACTACCAGCGCCTGAAAGGTATCGTGATGGAAAAACGAAGCGAGGAAAAGCTTGATAAATGGATCAAGGATAAACAAAAACATACCTACGTGCGTATTAATGAGAAGTGGCAGAAATGCGATTTCAAATATCCGGGTTGGGTAAAGAAATAAAATGTAGTGTATAAAGTATATGCTTGGAAAAGGAAAGAATAAATACTCTTCGGGCAGGCATAGGATACTTGTGGCAAGTGTCCTGTGCCTGTTCGGCTTTTGCTTGCTGGCTCAGGTGAAGCCGGTTAAAAAAGGGGGGCAGAAGCCTGCCAGAAGCAAGGTGTATCTGTTGCATTCGGATGTGTTGAAGAAGAGTCCGCTGAATCCGGACCCGGATGCGCAGATTTTGATTGGAAATGTCGCGTTCCGTCATGACAGTATCTATATGTATTGTGACAGCGCTTGCTTCTATGAGAAAACGAACTCGCTGGAGGCGTTTGACAATGTGAAGATGGTGCAGGGCGATACCTTGTTTCTGTATGGGGACTATCTGTTTTATGACGGAAATACCCAGATTGCCCAAGTACGCTATAATGTGCGTATGGAGAACAAGAACACGACTTTGTTGACTGATAGTCTGAACTACGACCGTATTTATAATCTGGGATACTACTTTGAGGGCGGGACGTTGATGGACGAGGAAAATGTGTTGACCTCGGAATGGGGGGAATACAGTCCGGCTACCAAGATATCCGTGTTCAACTATGATGTGAAGCTGGTTAATCCTAAATTTACATTGACTTCTGATACGTTGCGGTACAGCACGGCGACCAAAATAGCCAATATCCTCGGTCCGTCCGACATTGTCAGTGACGCCAACCATATTTATTCGGAACTGGGATTTTATAATACCCAGATAGGACAGGCGGAACTGTTGAACCGTTCCATACTGACGAACGAGGGGAAGCGACTGACAGGTGACAGCCTGTTCTATGATCGTGTAAAAGGATACGGGGAGGCGTTTGACAATGTGATCATGACGGATACGGTAAACAGGAATATGCTGACCGGGGATTATTGTTATTACAATGAGCTGACCAAGTATGCTTTCGCTACTAAAAAAGCGGTGGCGGTGGATTATTCGCAAGGTGACAGCTTGTTTATGCATGCCGATACCTTGCAGATGTACACGTATTATCTGAATACTGATTCTATGTTCCGGGAAATGAGGGCATATCATAAAGTGCGTATGTATCGCACGGATGTGCAGGGGGTATGCGACTCGTTGGTCTTTTCCTCCAAGGATAGTTGCCTGACCATGTATGATGATCCTGTTCTGTGGAATAACAACCAGCAGCTGCTGGGAGAGAAAATCATGATTTATATGAATGACAGTACGATAGACTGGGCGCATATACTGAATCAGGCTTTGTCTGTAGAGCGACTGGATTCTACCAGTTATAATCAGGTGACGGGAAAAGAGATAAAGGCTTGGTTCAAGGGGGGGGAGATGCGTAAGGTGGATGTGATCGGTTCGGTCCGTCTGGTATATTATCCGATGGAAAGCGACAGCACGCTGATCGGAATGAATGTTTCTGAAACCAGTCTGTTGAATATATTTCTGGAGAACCGGAAGATGAAAAAGATGACGATGAGTCCGAAATCGAACGGCACGCTTTATCCTATGCTTCAGCGTCCGCCGGAGAAGATGAAGCTGGATAACTTTGCGTGGCTTGACTATATCCGTCCGTTGAACAAGGAGGATATCTTTCTTTGGCGTGGAAAGAAAGCCGGTCAGGAATTGAAAAAGAGCAACCGGAGCGCTGTTCCTTTGCCGAATCATAACTTATTTAATAAAAAGAAATAGCTATGGGAATGTTTAAAATGGAAAAGCCCCGCCGTTTCAACCATCAGTATATTTATGTGGATGAACGGAAGGAGAAGCTACAGAAACTGGAGGAGAATGCCAAACGTGATTTGGGCATGCTTCCCCCGAAAGAATTTTCTCCGGAAGACATCCGTGGAAAGTTTGTTGAAGGTACCAAGCATTTAAAACGAAGAAAAGAAAGCGGACGTAAGCCGATGACATACGGGGCTTTGTTTGTGGGCATTCTGGTATTGCTGTATATTTTGCATTACTTGGTGACCGGTGAGTTAACTTTTTAAATAAGCAAGTTGATAGAATAAATATGAGCGATATTATTCGTTTGCTGCCGGATTCCGTTGCTAACCAGATAGCAGCGGGAGAGGTGATTCAGCGTCCTGCGTCAGTGATTAAGGAATTGGTGGAGAATGCCATCGATGCAGGCGCACAGCACATTGATGTGCTGGTGGTGGATGCAGGGAAGACTTCCATTCAGGTGATTGATGATGGAAAAGGTATGTCGGAGACAGATGCGCGTTTGTCTTTTGAACGCCATGCTACTTCTAAAATTCGTGAAGCGGCCGATTTGTTTGCTCTACATACCATGGGGTTTCGTGGAGAGGCGCTGGCCTCGATTGCCGCTGTGGCCCAGGTGGAGCTTCGTACCCGTACGGAGGGGGAGGAGTTGGGAACAATGTTGACGATAGCCGGTTCCAAGGTAGAGGGGCAGGAGGCGGTTTCGTGTCCCAAGGGGAGCAGCTTCAGTGTGAAGAATTTATTCTTTAATGTGCCGGCGCGCCGGAAGTTCCTGAAGTCGAACCAAACGGAGCTGAGTAATATATTGACGGAGTTTGAACGGATTGTATTGGTTAATCCGGAGGTGTCTTTCACCTTGCACCATAATGGAGCGGAACTGTTCAATCTTCCCTCACTTCAGCTGCGTCAGCGTATCATGGGAGTTTTCGGAAAGAAAATAAATCAGGAGTTGTTATCGCTGGATGTGGATACCACGATGGTGCGTGTTTCCGGCTTTGTGGGAAAACCTGAGACAGCCCGCAAGAAGGGAGCCCGCCAGTATTTCTTTGTAAACGGACGATATATGCGCCATCCTTATTTCCATAAAGCTATCATGGATGCATACGAGCAGCTGGTTCCTGTGGGCGAGCAGGTGTCTTATTTCATTTACTTTGAAGTGGATCCTGCCAACATTGATGTGAATATACATCCTACCAAGACCGAGATAAAGTTTGAGAACGAGCAAGCCATCTGGCAAATATTGGCGGCTGCCGTGAAAGAAACTTTAGGCAAGTTCAATGCGGTGCCTTCTATTGATTTTGATACGGAGGGAATGCCGGATATCCCGGCCTTTGACGCATCTCCATACGCAGGTGTGCAGCCACCAAAGACTACTTATAATCCTGATTACAACCCTTTTAATACTTCGGCCGCTCCTCCTTCTTCTTATTCGAAGTCCGGTAAGGACTGGGAGCAGTTGTATGCGGGGCTGGAGCGTCATGTGTCTTCTCAAAACCTTTCTCCTGACGAGAGTGACTATAGGGTGGACGGAAGTCCTTTTGTCGGAGAAGCTCCCGGATTGTATGATCATGTGGAAGATTCTCCGGCTGGCGGAAATTCCGGTCAGCATTATCAGTTTAAGGGACGTTTTATTCTGACTTCAGTAAAGTCCGGACTGATGATCATTGACCAGCAACGCGCTCATATCCGTATTTTGTATGATAAGTATATAGATCAGATCAGCCGTCGTCAAGGTACTTCTCAAGGTATGTTATTTCCGGATATTGTGCAGTTCCCACTTTCAGAAGTGGTTGTTTTGCAGGATATTATGGAGGATTTGTCTTTCCTTGGGTTTGAACTGACGGATCTGGGAGGAGGAAGTTATGCCATCAACGGCGTTCCTGCGGGCATAGACGGTCTGAACCCGACAGACTTGATCCGGAATATGGTGCACACTGCCATGGAAAAAGGTGGCAAGGTAAGAGAGGAAGTGCAGAGTATTTTGGCATTGACATTGGCGAAAGCGGCGGCAATTGTTCCCGGACAAGTGTTGACGAATGAGGAAATGACCGGCCTGGTGGATGGCTTGTTTGCTGTGGCTACTCCTAATTACACTCCGGATGGTAAAACGGTTCTTTCCGTGATTCATGAAGATGACTTGGAAAAGCTGTTTAAATAATGTGCTGATTGCCGCGCGGACATAGCGCGGCAATCAGCACATTAGCATGTTATTCATTATAAAGAACGTGAAGATTCTTGAACTAAATAAAAACAAATCCAATACACTGTTATTCTTTGGCAGGACTTTTGTACTTTTGAAAACTCATTTGCCTTAGAAAGTTTTTTTGAGTAAGAACTTAGGGCAGACAATAAACTATTATATGAAAATAACATTACTTAGTTTGGTCTTGTGCCTGCTCTGTTCTTTGAATATGGTGGCACAAGGAAGGGACGTGGGCAGTAATCTTGAGGATACCACCGTTCATCAACTTTCAAAAAAAGAATTAAGACGCCAGAAGGTAGCCAAGCGCAATATACATTATAATATATTGGGAGGTCCGAGTTATACTCCGGACTTTGGGGCGTTGATAGGAGGTAGTGCTCTTGTTACCTTTCGTATGAATCCGTCGGATACCTTGCAGAAACGTTCTGTATTGCCGATGGCTGTTGCGGTGATGTTCGAGGGAGGGCTGAACCTGATGGTGAAACCTCAATTGTTTTTTAAGAATGATAAGTTCCGTATTTTCGGAAAGTTCACTTACAAGAATACACTGGAGAACTTTTATGGCATCGGCTATACGACCAATAAACATTATGAGCGTAGTGATTCTACCAGTGAATATCGTTACAGCGGTTTCCAGATTAATCCGTGGTTTTTGTTCCGTTTGGGTAAAAGTAATTTCTTTGCCGGCCCCCAGATTGACTTGAGTTATGATAAAATGTCCGAGCCTGCCAGATATTTGGTGGATCAGCCTGATTATAAAAGATTGGGAGGAACTGCCGGCGGCTACTCAAACTTCAGTTCCGGAGTGGGATTTCTGTTGACATACGACAGCCGGGATATTCCTGCCAATGCTTATAAAGGCATTTATCTGGATTTTCGTGGGCTGATGTATCAGAAATTTTTGGGAGGAGATAATAACTTCTACCGCCTGGAGGTGGACTACCGCCAATACAAAAGGGTGGGAAATAGAAAAATTATAGCTTGGACCGCCCAGACCAAAAATGTGTTTGGTGATGTTCCCATGAACCAATATGCTTTGAGCGGCACCCCGTTTGATCTCCGCGGATATTATATGGGGCAGTATCGTGATAAATCCTCGCATGTGGTGCTTGCCGAATATCGTCAGATGTTCAATACGGATAAAAGTACATGGGTAAAGCGTATGTTGCATCATCTGGGCTTTGTAGCCTGGGGAGGTTGCGGTTTTATGGGGCCTGCTATGGGCAAGATTGAAGGAGTGCTGCCCAATGCCGGGCTGGGACTTCGCATAGAGGTGCAGCCGCGCATGAATGTGCGTCTGGACTTCGGACGTAATTTTGCCAATGACCAAAGTTTGTTTTATTTCAATATGACAGAAGCATTTTAATGGAAGTACACACTATGCAGACCGAATATATATTAAAAGCGATAGATGCGGCTTTGGCTGCCGGCAAAGAAATTCTGAAAGTTTATAATGATCCCTCTTCTGATTTTCAGATTGAAAGGAAAGCCGATCATTCTCCACTGACTCTTGCAGACCGCAAGGCGCATGAAATCATTATGACTTATTTGCAAGAGACGGACTATCCGGTTTTAAGCGAGGAAGGAAAGCATTTGCCATACGAGGAACGGGCACGATGGCATACGTTGTGGATAGTCGATCCATTGGATGGAACAAAGGAATTTATAAAACAGAACGGGGAGTTTACTGTCAATATTGCTTTAGTGGAGGAAGGCGTTCCTGTTTTTGGAGTGATCTATGTTCCTGTCAAAGAAACGCTTTATTGGGGGGAGCCGGTTGACGGTGCCTATAAAATGGAAGAAGTGACTGAGCGTGCAGGCCGTTCGTGGGAAGAGATGAAAGCGTCGGCGCTTCGTTTGCCTTGTGCCGGAGCGGGTGACGCTTTTGTTATAGTCGCTTCCCGTTCGCATTTGTCGGCCGAAACGGAAGATTATATTGAGGAAAAGCGAAAGATATATCCTCGTGTGGAACTGGTATCGGTAGGCAGCTCTATCAAGATCTGCCGGGTTTGTGAGGGGGCTGCCGATGAATATCCTCGTTTTGCCCCTACTATGGAGTGGGACACGGCTGCCGGTCATGCCATAGCCAAGGCGTCCGGAGCGGAAATATATCAGGTGGGGAAGGAGGAGCCGCTTGTGTATAATAAGCCGGACTTGCTGAATCCTTGGTTTATCGTTAAACGAAACAATACCCGGAACCGATGCTGACATTCGAGATGATTATTGTATTCTTGGGATTAATAGGGATGGTCACTGCGCTCGTCCTTGATAAAATGCGTCCCGGAATGATTCTGTTTTCTGTTACTGTGCTTTTCCTTTGTTCCGGCATATTGACTCCGAAAGAGATGCTGGAGGGGTTCAGTAATAAGGGAATGATTACTGTGGCGCTGCTTTTTCTGATTAGTGAAGGAGTCCGGCAGTCGGGAGCGTTGGGACAGTTGATAAAGAAACTTCTGCCTCAGGGAACGACTTCTGTTTTTAAAGCTCAGGCGCGTATGCTGCCTGTTATTTCCTTTGTCTCTGCTTTTCTGAATAATACGCCGGTGGTCGTGATTTTTGCGCCTATCATTAAACGTTGGGCGGAATCGATCCACTTGCCGGCAACTAAATTTCTGATACCTGTTTCTTATGCGACTATATTGGGAGGGGTGTGTACCCTTATCGGGACTTCTACCAATCTGGTGGTGGATGGTATGATTCTGGATGCCGGATATAAGGGATTCGGCATGTTCGAACTGGGACGTGTTGGTATTTTCATTGCTTTGACGGGCATTGTTTATTTGCTGCTCTTTTCTTCCAGATTATTGCCGGATGTGCGGAAAGATACGGTAGGCGACGAGCATGGAGAGGCGGATGCGTCTTCTTTTCATCGTGTCGAGGCTGTGATCGGTGCCCGTTTTCCGGGTATCAACAAGCGGGTGGGGGATTTTAATTTTGTCCGTCATTATGGTGCTGAGATAAGGGAAATAAAGCGGAGCGGCATCAGTATGGTCGATAACTTGTCGCGTGTAAAGTTCCGCGAGGGAGATACACTGGTCTTGTGGGCGGATGATTCATTTATCTCTACATGGGGGGATTCTTCCGTATTCGTGTTGCTGGCCAATGGTAAAGATACCGAGCCGAAAGCCGGCCGGAAGAAACGTTGGTTTGCATTGGCTTTGCTGGTGTTGATGATTGTGGGGGCGACAGTGGGCGAACTCCCTTTTATGGAAGAGCTGCTTCCTGGTATTGATCTTGATATGTTCTTTTTTGCAGCTGTGACGACTGTGATAATGGCATGGACCAAACTTTTTCCGGCACGTAAATATACCAAGTATATATCATGGGATATCTTGATAACCATTGCCTGTGCGTTCGCTATCAGTCGTGCCATGGTCAATTCCGGAGTGGCGGATATTATTGCACATGGAATCATTGACATGAGTGATGATTATGGCCCGTATGTGTTGCTGGCTGTTTTATTTATCATCACGAATTTGTTTACCGAACTGATAACCAACAATGCCGCCGCCGCATTGGCTTTTCCACTTGCCCTTTCCTTGTCCAATCAGTTGGGGGTAAGTCCGATGCCTTTCTTTGTGGTCATCTGCATTGCTGCATCCGCCAGTTTTTCCACTCCCATCGGTTATCAGACAAATTTGATTGTGCAGGGTATCGGAAACTATAAGTTTACGGATTTCGTGCGTATCGGTCTGCCGTTGAATGTGTTGACGTTTATCATTTCGGTAATTCTGATACCACTGATATGGCCTTTTTGATGAAGTTAAAGACAAAATGAAATAAAGAATGAAAGAAGAGAACATCTATCCTATATTTGACCGTATGCTTTCCCGGGAAGATAAAGAAGCATTGCTGGGGCAACGGGGCGTAATGCTTTGGCTGACGGGACTCAGTGGCTCCGGTAAGAGTACTATCGCCATAGCTTTGGAACGTGAATTACATCAACGAGGCCTGCTCTGCCGTATATTGGACGGGGATAATATTCGCAGTGGCATCAATAATAATTTGGGCTTCTCGGCAGAAGACCGTGTGGAAAACATCCGTCGCATAGCCGAAATAGGCAAGCTGTTTGTCGATACGGGTATTATTACCATTGCTGCTTTCATCAGTCCCAGTAATGAGCTTCGGCAGATGGCAACCCGTATCATTGGGGAAGGGGATTTCCTGGAAATTTATGTCAGCACTCCTTTAGAAGAGTGTGAGAAACGTGATGTAAAAGGACTGTATGCGAAAGCACGTCGTGGCGAGATCAGGAACTTTACCGGTATTTCCGCACCTTTTGAAGCCCCGGAGCATCCTGTATTGTCTTTGGATACTTCCAGACTGAGTTTGGAAGAATCGGTTAACGCCCTGTTGGAGCTGGTGCTTCCTGCTGTGGGTAAAAGAGGAGAAAAAATATAATTCATTATAAAATGGAAGAAAACTATAAATTGAGCCACCTGAAGGAACTGGAAGCTGAGTCTATCCATATCATTCGTGAAGTGGCGGCCGAATTTGAGAATCCTGTTATGCTTTATAGTATTGGTAAAGACTCGTCTGTCATGGTGCGTTTGGCGGAGAAGGCTTTTTATCCGGGAAAGGTACCTTTCCCTTTGATGCATATCGATTCCAAATGGAAATTCAGGGAAATGATAGAGTTCCGTGATCAGTATGCCAAAGAACACGGATGGAATTTGATAGTGGAGAGCAACATGGAGGCTTTCAATGCTGGAGTAGGACCTTTTACGCATGGCAGCAAGGTGCATACCGATTTAATGAAGACACAGGCGTTGCTTCAGGGGCTGGATAAATACCGGTTTGATGCCGCTTTTGGCGGAGCGCGCCGTGATGAGGAAAAGTCGCGTGCCAAAGAACGTATATTCTCTTTCAGGGATCGTTTCCATCAGTGGGATCCCAAGAACCAGCGTCCTGAACTGTGGGATATTTATAATGCCAAGATTCATAAGGGGGAAAGTATCCGTGTATTTCCGTTAAGCAATTGGACAGAGCTGGATATCTGGCAGTACATCCGTCTGGAAAATATTCCTATCGTGCCGCTCTATTTTGCCAAAGAACGTCCGGTGGTGAATATAGACGGGAATCTGATTATGGCTGATGATGACCGCCTGCCCGAAGAATACCGGGACCGTATTGAAATGAAGAAAGTGCGTTTCCGTACTTTGGGGTGTTGGCCTCTGACCGGAGCTGTGGAGAGTGATGCCGATACGATTGAGAAAATAGTAGAGGAAATGATGACCACTACCAAAAGCGAGCGTACCACCCGTGTCATCGACTTCGACCAGGATGCCAGTATGGAGCAGAAGAAACGTGAGGGATATTTTTAAATGGATAAGTAGGAATTTAAAATGAAGAAATGGGTGATGGAGAATAAACTGAATATAAAGGAGTATTTGGATAAGGATGAGCAGAAAGACTTGCTGCGCCTGCTGACAGCCGGTTCGGTGGATGATGGAAAGTCCACACTGATAGGACGTCTGCTGTTCGACAGCAAGAAATTGTATGAAGATCAGCTTGCCGCTTTGGAGCGTGACAGCAAGCGTATGGGGAATGCAGGAGACCATATAGATTACGCTTTGTTGTGCGACGGGCTGAAAGCGGAACGCGAGCAAGGCATTACGATTGATGTGGCTTACCGTTATTTCTCAACGAATAACCGTAAGTTTATCATTGCCGATACTCCGGGACATGAACAATATACCCGCAATATGATTACCGGAGGTTCTACTGCCAATCTTGCCATTATCTTGGTAGATGCCCGTCTGGGGGTGATCACGCAGACCTGCCGTCATACTTTCCTGGTATCTTTATTGGGGATAAAGCATGTGGTGCTGGCAGTAAACAAGATGGATCTTGTGGAGTTCTCTGAAGAACGCTTCAATGAGATTGTTGCTGAATATAAGAAGTTTGTAGGGCCGTTGGGCATTCCGGACGTGACTTGTATTCCTCTCTCGGCCCTCGATGGTGATAATGTGGTGCGGAAATCTGAACGTACACCATGGTACAAAGGCATCTCGTTGTTGGAGTTGCTTGAAACTGTTTCCATCGAGAATGACCATAACCTGGCTGATTTCCGTTTTCCGGTTCAGTATGTATTAAGACCGAATTTGGATTTCCGCGGTTTCTGTGGAAAGATTGCTTCCGGTGTTGTCCGTAAAGGAGATGAGGTGATGGCTTTGCCTTCCGGCAAGAAATCTCATATCAAGAGCATTGTCACTTATGAGGGTGAGTTGGATTATGCATTTCCTCCGCAAGCGGTGACGCTGACTTTGGAAGATGAAATTGATGTGTCCCGCGGGGAAATGCTGGTACATACCGATAACGTACCTGTGATAGGCCGTAATTTTGAAGCCATGCTGGTATGGATGGATGAGGAGGCGATGGATCTTGACAAATCCTTCTTTATCAAGCACACTACCAATACAGGACGCACCCGTATAGATAGCATAAAGTATAAAGTGGATGTGAATACGATGGAGCATCTGTCTGTAGAGAATGGTAAATTGAAAAAGGAGGAGTTGCCTTTGCAGCTGAATCAGATAGCCCGTGTGACATTTACTACCGCCAAGCCTCTTTTCTTTGATCCTTATCAAAAGAATAAAGCTTGCGGCTCTTTTATTCTGATTGATCCTATAACCAATAACACCAGTGCGGTGGGAATGATTATAGACAAGGTGGAAGCCAGAGATATGCTGAATGCCATAGAGATTCCTACTTTGAACCTGACGGCTTTGGGGATTGGTGAGGCACATGATGAAGCCATAGAAAAGGTGGTGAAAGAATTGGACCGTCAAGGCATTGCGGTCAAGATAGAAAGATAACAGCATACATTAAAAAAAAGAAAAGTAATGGGATTACTTGAATTCAACAAACTGCCGATCAATACATTGGTAGGCGCCGATTGGAAAACTTTCAAGGCGATTACTGCGGGAAGGGAGATTGATCCGGCGTATAGAGGAAAATATCGTTTGACAAAAGCTGTATGCCGTTTGCTTTCCACATTGGCACCCCTGCAGGAAAACCGATACAGGAAACTGTTGGCTGACAAGCCTTTGGAACATGATCCGGTCTTTATACTCGGACATTGGCGTAGCGGGACTACTTTTATGCACAATGTGTTCTCTTGTGACAAGCATTTCGGGTATAATACTACCTATCAGACTGTGTTCCCTCATCTGATGATGTGGGGACAGCCTTTTTTCAAGAAAAATATGAGTTGGCTGATGCCCGACAAGCGCCCGACGGATAATATGGAGCTGGCTGTAGATTTGCCTCAGGAAGAAGAATTTGCATTGGCCAATATGATGCCTTATACTTATTATAACTTCTGGTTCCTGCCTAAGTATCAACAGGAATATGCTGATAAATACTTGTTGTTCAATGATATCAGCGACGAGGAGCTGAAAGTGTTTGAGGATATATTCACCAAACTTATTAAAATTTCTCTTTGGAATACAGGCGGAACGCAATTTTTGAGTAAGAACCCGCCCCATACGGGCCGTGTAAAAGAGTTGGTCAAGATGTTCCCGAATGCCAAATTCATTTATTTGATGCGTAATCCATATACGGTATTCGAATCTACAAGGAACTTTTTCACCAATACGATCCAACCGTTGAAACTGGAGGATATTTCTCCTGAGGTGTTGGAACAGAATGTGCTGTCCGTTTATGCCAAGCTGTATCATAAATATGAGGCGGATAAGAAGTTCATTCCTGAAGGTAATTTGATGGAAGTGAAGTTCGAGGATTTTGAGGCGGATGCTATGGCTATGACCGAGCATATCTATAAGTCTCTTTCTATTCCCGGATTCGGAGCGGCTGCTCCGGCTATCAGTCAATATATAGGCGGAAAGAAAGGATATAAGAAGAATAAGTACACGTATGATGACCGTACGGTCCGGTTGGTGGAAGAGAACTGGAAGTTCGCGCTAGACCAGTGGGGCTATTCTATCTAAGAAATAAATGCCCGCAATTCTGTTTTTGAGATGGAATTGCGGGCATGATTACCTTCTGCTGACAGAAAGCAGTGTATTATTGGGCTTCGATAATTACACGACGGTTGAATGCCGGAGGAGTCAAGGTGTTGACACCACCCATGCCACTGATGATCAGATTGTTTTTGTTTACACCCAATTTAACCAATTCATTAGCCACATTGTTGGCACGGTCTTCACTCAATTGTTTGTTCCATGCGGCGCTACCTGTATCGCTGTCGGCATAACCGGTTACTTTCAGCTTTAATTCCGGGTTGTCCTTTACCAATTCTGCGATTTGTTGCAAATTAACAGTAGAGTTGGCAGGGAGAACCGCTGAACCGATCTGGAAGAATACAGATTGAGGAGCCGGAGCTATTTGGTTCACTGTAACTTGTTCTGTAACCACTTCGGTAGGTTGGTTGGCAAGCTGTGCTTTTAATTGGCGGTTTTGTTCTATCTGTTGGGCCAAAGCGGTATTGATAGCATCCATTTGCGAAGAGGTAAGCGCCATAATGGCATCTACATCCGGAGCGGGCTTGAATCCTCTTTGTGGGAACTTATAAGTGATACCCACTGTAGCACCTGCCATAAAGTCGGGGCCTTTGCTGATGGTTTTACCGTCAAATTTGTTTTCTGTACCCATTCCGTAAAGTTCCAGGTTCAAGTCCCATGCGCTGGCCAGATGGAATGTGTTGATGATACCGAAATTGAACGCCAGTGAGTTACGGCGTGGAGCATCGTAGGAGTGGGCAAAACCAAAACCTACGAATGGCACGAAGTCGTATATGCGGTTTTCATTGTATCCGGCCAGCATGTTACTGACATTGAACAAGATGTCACCGTGCAGGTTCATGTAATTGAACTTATCCTGATAGTATCCCTCGCTTAGCATGTGAGGCTTGGAATATACGGAAGGTTCGCTGGAAAAACTCTTCGACTGCAAACCGCTATATTGCAAGCGTAGTCCTAAACCGGGAGTAAACCATTTACCGATTGATATTTGGAGAGCCGGAGCAATACGTTTCTTGAATTTACCAAGATCGGACTGATCACCGAACAGTACTTGTGCTCCTCCACCGACCGAGAAGAACCAATTATCGAAGAAGTGGTTGGTCTCTACTTTGTACTTATCCACAGGCACCTCCATCACATCTACACTCTCGCCTATGAGGACGTTTTGTGAATTGCTTTTCTGCTGCGCAAACGCCACAGAACTTAAACTGGCCGCAGCCAGTAAAAACATTAATTTTTTCATACTCATTTCTATTAGTTAATTATTGTCTAGGTTTATCTTCCCAAATTCAACTAAATAACATGAGCACTGATAAAAAGTTTGAGTTGGCCTACTATTTAATATTTTTTTATGAAAGAAGGCTAAAAAGATAGCGCTTGTCTGTGCTGTGACCGGCATCAAAGCTGAATCCTTCCCAATTGAACCCTTTTAAATCCTCGGGATTCTCTATCCGGTTTTTAATGATGAAGCGTGTTAATTCTCCGCGGCACATTTTTGCATAAACCACCACGGTGGTTAATTTCCCTTTCTTCCATACTTGAAATTCCGGTGTGATCACTTGTACTTCCTGCTCCACGCGCTTCCAGTCGAATAAATCTTTCATTTCCCCACTTGCCAGATTGACCAGTATTCCTCCTTGCGCTTTAATTTCTTTGATAAAAGTATCGGTCAGCAACGGCTTCCAACAGTCAAACATGGATATCCCTCCACGTTCGGGCAACTTGATATCTCCTTCCATCCTGTAATTCTTTATCCGGTCTAGCGGGCGGAGTAATCCGTAAAGGAAGGAAGTGATTCGCAGATGGTCTTGTGCATATTGAAAATCTTCAGGGGTGAAGTCCTGTGGTTGGATACGTTTATATACTATACCGGTATAAGCCAATAAGGCTGCTGAAGCGGTGGGAGAGTCTGAACAGAAATTCTGGAACCTCAAGTAGTTCTCTGCTGCTATTTTACTGTTCACACGCAAAAGTCGTTCCAGTTCTTCTGCAGGGAATTGGGACATATCCAGCGCGTTCCGTATCGCTTCGGCTTGGAATTGCGGTGTGCTGGTAGCAGGAGTTTGTATCTTGCTCTGTCCGGCCATTGTCTTGGCACATGAAATAAAAGTCATCATAGGCTAAAAAATAATATTTTCAGATGGCAAATATAAGAAAAACAGATATATTTGTCTTTGTTATTTCATCATTAAACATTCAGAACTATGAAAATGAAAAAGTTAGGGTTATTGTTCATGATGCTTTGCATGGTGTTTGCCGTCAATGCTCAGGAATTGAAAAAAGGAGATAAGTTACCTGAATTTCAGCTGAAGTCTGCGGTGTATGGCGATGTTTCTTCGGCCGGATTGAAAGGTAAGGTGGTACTGGTGAGTTTGTTTGCCACCTGGTGCGGGCCATGTCAGTTGGAACTGGCTGAGGTGGAAAAGACTTTGTGGCCTAAGTATAAAGATAATAAGGACTTCGTACTGTTGGTGATTGGCCGTGAACATACGGATGAGCAGTTGAAAACTTATAATGAGCGGAAGAAATTCACTTTTCCGTTATATCCCGATCCCAAACGTGAGGTATTCTCTTTATTTGCAGAGAAGTCAATTCCTCGTGCCTATCTGTTCAATAAAGAAGGTGAAGCCGTTTATACTTCCATCGGATATGAGAAAGAAGAATTTGAAAAGTTGATGGATGCTGTTGCGGAAGCTTTGAAATAAATAGTACCGTCCTTATCTTTTGGATGTGCAGAATTCACAACCTAAGTCAGGTTATGCCTCCCTTCTGTATGTGCAGGATTTCGCATACGTCCGCATAAGCCTGTACGTACGTATGTATAGGCCTACGCAAACGTATGTGTAGCTTCATGCGGACGTATGTGTAGGAAAAAGGGGATTGCGGAGGTTGCATCATAAATGCTTGATGAAACTTCGAGAATAACTTGTAAAAAAGCAAAGGGGACTGTCCACATGGAAGCCCCCTTTGTTTTTTAAGTTTGGAAAGGATTATTTGTAATCCTGCCAGCTCTTGATCTGAATGTCCTTTTCACTCATTTCGCAGAATGCTTCAATGAAAGCACTTGCCAGACGGGCGTTGGTAATCAAAGGAATATTGTGGTCAATTGCTCCGCGACGAATCTTGTAACCATTGGTCAATTCACGTTTGGTATGATTCTTCGGAATGTTGACTATCAAGTCGAATTTATGTTCGGCAATCATCTTCATCACATTGTTTTCCGCATCGGGCTTTTCATCCGGCCAGTAAACCGGTGTGGTGTTTACCCCGTGTGCGTTCAGGAAGGTTGCGGTTCCGGCAGTTGCATAGATTTCATATCCTTTTTCTGACAGCATACGGCTTGCTTCCAGCAAATCTACCTTGGATTTGGTAGCACCTGAGGAGAACATGACAGATTTGGTAGGAATCTTGAAGCCGACAGCAATCATGGAGTTCAGCAGTGCTTCGTGGAAATCATCACCGATACAACCTACCTCACCCGTTGAAGACATATCTACGCCCAATACAGGGTCAGCCTTGTGCAGACGGGAGAAGGAGAACTGGGAAGCTTTGACACCGATCCAGTCAATATCGAAAGCCGACTTGTCCGGTTGGCTGTATGGAGCACCCAGCATGATGCGGGTTGCGGTCTCAATGAAGTTGCGTTTCAATACCTTGGAAACAAACGGGAATGAACGTGAGGCACGCAGGTTGCACTCAATCACTTTCACTTCGTTGTTCTTAGCCAGGAACTGCATATTGAACGGACCGGAGATATTCAATTCTTTAGCGATACGGCGGCCGATTTTCTTGATGCGGCGGGCTGTCTCGAAATAAATCTTCTGAGCCGGGAATACCAAGGTCGCGTCACCTGAGTGTACACCTGCATATTCAATGTGTTCGGAGATGGCATATTCCACCACTTCGCCGTTCTGGGCTACAGCATCGAATTCTATTTCTTTGGTATCCTGCATGAACTGTGATACCACTACCGGATATTCTTTAGAAACTTCCTTGGCCATCTGCAAGAATTCCTTCAGTTCTTCTTCGTTGTAGCACACGTTCATGGCAGCACCCGAGAGTACGTAGGAAGGACGCACCAATACCGGATAACCTACTTTGTTTACAAACTCTTCCATATCTTCCAAGCTGGTCAATTCCTTCCATGCCGGTTGGTCAATGCCCAGTTGGTCGAGCATGGCCGAGAACTTATGACGGTTTTCCGCGCGGTCGATAGAAAGCGGAGAAGTTCCCAATACGGGTACGGACTGACGGTGCAGCTTCATGGCCAGGTTGTTAGGTATCTGTCCGCCTACTGATACAATGACACCACCCGGTTGCTCCAGGTCAATCACATCGAGCACACGTTCGAATGAAAGCTCGTCAAAGTACAGACGGTCGCACATATCATAGTCGGTAGAAACTGTCTCGGGGTTATAGTTAATCATGATGGATTTGTAACCCAGCTTGCGTGCGGTCTGGACAGCGTTTACAGAACACCAGTCAAATTCCACGGACGAACCGATGCGGTAAGCACCTGAACCTAATACGACTACCGATTTCTCGTTCTTATAATAATTGACATCATACCCTGTAGTAGCGTAGGTCATATACAGGTAATTGGTCAGTTCGGGATGTTCGGAGGCAACGGTATTGATACGTTTGACAGCCGGAAGAATATTCAACGCTTTACGACGGGTGCGTACAGCCAAGTTTTCCTTTTCCATATTGCCGCTGGCTTTCAATACGAAACGTGCAATCTGGAAATCAGAGAAGCCTAACACTTTAGCTTGGCGAAGTACCTCTTCGGGCAGATCCTCAATCTTATTATAAGTAGAAAGTTTAGCCTTATAGTCAACGATGTTTTTCAGCTTGCCCAGGAACCACGGGTCGATCTTGGTCAGTTCGTGAATGCGTTCAATGCTGTATCCTTCTTCCAATGCAGAAGCGATGGAGAAGATGCGTAGGTCTGTCGGGTTAGCCAGTTCCTCATCCAGATTCTCGAATTTAGTATGGTCGTTACCCACGAAACCGTGCATGCCCTGACCTATCATACGAAGGCCTTTCTGAATGATTTCTTCGAAAGAGCGGCCGATAGACATGATTTCACCTACTGATTTCATGCTGGAGCCAATCTGGCGTGATACGCCTGCGAATTTAGTCAAGTCCCAACGGGGAATTTTACAAATCAGGTAATCCAGCTGGGGAGCTTCGTATGCCGAATTGGGGGTGCCCATCTCGCCAATCTGATCCAGTGTGTAACCCAAAGCGATTTTGGCGGCAACGAATGCCAAGGGGAACCCGGTAGCTTTAGAAGCCAGTGCGGAAGAACGGCTCAGACGTGCGTTTACTTCGATCACACGGTAGTCGTTGGTATCTGCATTGAAAGCATATTGGATGTTACATTCACCCACAATGCCCAAGTGGCGGATACACTTTATAGACAATTCTTGCAGCATGGCGACTTGTTCTTCTGTCAGCGAACAAGTGGGAGCCACCACGATAGACTCACCGGTGTGGATACCCAGCGGGTCGAAGTTTTCCATGCTTGCCACTGTGAAGCAATGGTCGTTGGCATCGCGGATCACTTCGAATTCTATTTCTTTCCAACCTTTCAATGATTCTTCAACCAGGATCTGTTTGGAGAATGCGAATGAACTTTCAGCCAGTTTGATGAAAGCAGCTTCGTCCGGACAGATACCGCTACCCAAACCACCTAGTGCGTAAGCAGAGCGTACCATCACCGGATAACCGATTTCGCGGGCAGCCTTCAGAGCCTCTTCCATACTTTCCACAGCGTGGCTCTTCGGGGTTTTCATCGGAATTTCATCCAGTTTCTTTACGAACAGATCACGGTCTTCAGTGTACATGATGGCTTCTACAGAGGTACCTAGTACTTCTACACCATATTTCTTCAGTGTACCGTTCAGGTAAAGCTCGGTACCACAGTTCAATGCGGTCTGTCCACCGAAAGCCAGCAAGATACCGTCCGGCTGTTCTTTTTTGATGATTTCTTCAACAAAGAAGGGAGTAACAGGGAGGAAATACACCTTGTCGGCAATACCTTCCGAAGTCTGGATAGTCGCGATGTTAGGATTTACCAACACCGAGTGAATACCTTCTTCGCGCAATGCTTTCAGCGCTTGTGAACCTGAGTAGTCAAACTCTCCTGCCTGGCCTATCTTGAGGGCACCCGAACCCAATACCAGGACTTTCTTTAAATCCTTTTTCATTGAAAGTTTCTTTTTATAATAGTTGTTTTAAAGTCGCTAAATATTAAAAAAAATGCGTCCATCCTCGTAAGAGGACTAACGCATTTGTTCGTATGTCTATATTATCTTTGTTCCTTTGGGATACATAGCACTATTAAATTTTGTGCAAAGTAACGACTAATTTCCAAGATAACAAAATAAATCGGGTTCTTTGTCGGAAGAATTATGCAAAATGAGGAGGGAAGTTCGGCCTTTATACTGGAAAATGACTATCTTTGCGTAAATTTTAATATAAGATAATATTTAAGAGATATGGGAAAAGAAAAAATCATATTGACCGGTGACCGTCCTACGGGAAGATTGCATATCGGTCATTACGTAGGTTCGTTGAAACGCAGAGTCGAACTCCAGAACTCCGGACTGTATGACAAGACTTTTATTTTCATTGCTGATGCACAGGCATTGACCGATAATATAGAAAACCCTGAGAAGGTGCGCCAGAATGTAATCGAGGTGGCGCTGGACTATATGGCGGTCGGTCTGGACCCGACGAAGTCCACCATCTTTATCCAGTCTCAGATTCCCGAATTGTGCGAGCTGACTTTCTATTATATGGACTTGGTTACCGTATCCCGCCTGCAACGTAATCCGACTGTGAAAACTGAGATTCAGATGCGTAACTTTGAAACCAGCATTCCGGTAGGGTTCTTTACGTATCCTATCAGCCAGGCTGCCGATATTACTGCGTTTAAGGCGACTACCGTTCCGGTGGGTGAGGATCAGGAGCCGATGATTGAGCAGACTCGTGAGATTGTACGCCGTTTCAACCATATTTATGGTGACACGCTGGTAGAACCCGAAATCCTGTTGCCGGACAATGCGGCTTGTCTGCGTCTACCGGGTACGGACGGAAAGGCTAAGATGAGCAAATCATTGGGTAACTGCATTTATTTGTCGGACACAGCCGACGAGGTGGAGAAGAAGGTGAAAAGCATGTACACCGATCCGACTCACTTGAAAGTATCCGATCCGGGCAAACTGGAAGGGAATACCGTTTTCACCTATTTGGATGCTTTCTGCAAACCAGAGCATTTCGGGCGTTATTTGCCCGATTATCCTGATTTGAATGAATTGAAGGCTCACTATACTCGTGGCGGATTAGGGGACATGAAGGTGAAGAAGTTCCTTGCCGCTATTATGCAAGAGGAATTGACTCCTATCCGCGAACGCCGTAAGGAGTTTGAAAAGGATATCCCGGCTATTTACGAAATGCTGCGTAAGGGATGCGAAACTGCCCGTGCTACTGCGACTGCCACGTTGGATGAAGTGCGCAAGGCGATGAAGATTAATTATTTTGATGATGCGGAACTGATTGCCGAACAGGTAAAGCGTTTTGGTCAGGACTAAAATAACTTTGTCATGAAGGGGGGACTATATATAATAAGGTATAGTCCCCCCTTTTGTGTTTGTTGAATTATAGAATTAATTTAATATTGTATGGTCTGTATATCAATGTTTTAAATGTGGTGTTGAAAAATAAATGAAAAAATAGTGTGCGTAAAATTTGCAGTTATCGGAAATAGCCGTATCTTTGCAACGCTTTTGAAACAAGAGGTTATCGGGCGTTTAGCTCAGCTGGTTCAGAGCATCTGCCTTACAAGCAGAGGGTCGGCGGTTCGAATCCGTCAACGCCCACTCCATCTTCACCTCTTGTTTTATAAAAAGCAACCTTCGGGCGTTTAGCTCAGCTGGTTCAGAGCATCTGCCTTACAAGCAGAGGGTCGGCGGTTCGAATCCGTCAACGCCCACCGAAGAAAGAAATTGAATATTGCACGAGAAAGCACTATCGGGCGTTTAGCTCAGCTGGTTCAGAGCATCTGCCTTACAAGCAGAGGGTCGGCGGTTCGAATCCGTCAACGCCCACCGAAGGAATGAAGCCTTGCACACAATGATGCAAGGATTTTTTTGTTTTAGTAAGTTCCCTAGTTAATATGTATGGGCATGAAAACATTGCTACTTGTCGATAATCAGGATATTACCCGTGAGGGTATGAAAACGGTGGCCGTCCGGATAGGAGGGTTTGCCGCAATAAAGGAAGCTGGCAGTCAGAGTGAGCTTACCAGACTTCTTGTCGATAATCCCAATGCTGTTGCAGTGCTGGACTATACATTATTTGATACTTCGGCTGAGTATTTGCTTATTTTGCAGGAACGGTTTAAAGAAGCACATTTTGTGCTGTTCAGCGATAATCTGAGTGAGGACTTCATCCGGCGTATGGTTTTTAGTGGAACTTCATTCAGCGTGGTGATGAAAGATGCACCGATGACAGAGATAGAGGAAGGGTTACGGAAGGCAAAACAGCATTTGCAATATATGTGTACACGTGTAGCTTGGCTGTTGCAGCATAAAGAAAACAAGAAAGACAGGTTGGTTTCACCGCTTACGGTTACGGAACGTGAAATTCTGAAACTGATGGCATTGGGCAAGACCACGAAAGAGATTGCGGCTGAGCGTTTCCTTAGTGTATATACGGTAATGACTCACCGCAAAAATATCTTTCGCAAGCTGGAAGTGAACAATGTGCACGAAGCGACAAAATATGCCCTTCGTGCAGGGATTGTGGATGCGGTGGAATATTATATTTAAGGTAAAGTGATTTCACCGCTTCCCACACAGATTTCTGCATTCTTGTCATATAGCACGCCGAACTGCCCGGGGGCTATTCCCTGTAAAGGGGCGTGGCTGTGGATTCGGAACAAATTATCCTTTCGTGCCAATGTCCCTTTCATGAAAGTGTCTGTATGCCGGATCTTGAAAGAAACATCTACGGAAGATGCTCCCTTCCACAAGTCCTCTGTGATGAAATGAAAATCACGTAGGGCAAAGTCGGCTCCGTATTGTTTGTCGGTGTCATAACCGCGTGAGACATAAATAATATTCTCGTCTATATCTTTGCGGATAACAAACCACGGCCCTCCACCCAGTCTCAGTCCTTTGCGCTGTCCGATGGTGTGAAACCAATATCCTTTGTGAGTGCCAATCCGTTTTCCTGTTTCCACTTCAATGATATCTCCTTCTTTCTCGCCTAGGAAACGGCGGAGGAACTCATTATAATTGATTTTACCCAGAAAGCAGATTCCCTGACTGTCCTTGCGTTGTGCGCTGGGCAGTTTGGCTATGCGGGCGATATCCCTGACCTCATTCTTCATCAGGCCTCCCAAAGGGAACATCAGTTTTGAAATTTGCAGATAATCTATCTGTGCCAGGAAATCTGTTTGGTCCTTGACGGGATCTTGCGCGGTTCCCAGCCATATTTTCTCGTCTTTTTCAAGGATACTGGCGTAGTGTCCGGTGGCTGTCTTGTCATATAAATGCCCGGCCTCCTGCTCAAAACATCCGAACTTGATAAGTTTGTTGCACATTACATCCGGGTTGGGGGTAAGGCCGCGTTTCACTTTATCAATGGCGTATGCCACCACATTGTCCCAGTACTGCCGATGCAGGTCAATGATATGCAGGCTCAGGCCGTATTTGCGGGCGGTGGCGGTACATAGTTCGATATCCTCTTCTGCCGTGCAGGTGAGATCTTTGTCACCGTCCATTCCGATTTTAATATAGAAAAGATCCGGTTTGTATCCTTGTTCGCAAAGAAGGTGTACGGCAACCGCGCTGTCCACACCTCCTGAAATTAATGCAGCTATGTTCATCTTGTTTTATGATAACGGGTATTCCTCAAAAGCATAAAGTACGGTCGATAAGTATCGTTCTCCCGTATCAGGCAGGAGCACTACAATTTGTTTCCCTTCATTTTCGGGCAGTTGGGCCAGTTCCAATGCGGCGTAGGCGGCTGCTCCCGAAGATATCCCGACCAATAACCCTTCTGTCAGAGACAATTCGCGTCCCGTGCGGATGGCGTCATCGTCTTTCACCCGGATTATTTTATCTACTAACTTTTCATTGTAGGTCTGGGGGATAAATCCGGCTCCGATGCCTTGTATCTTGTGCAGCCCCGGATTTCCACCCGAAAGGACGGGGGAACTATCCGGCTCTACAGCTACAATCTGTATATGGGGATTCTGTTTTTTCAGTCCTTCCGCCACTCCGCTCAAGGTGCCTCCTGTGCCGACTCCGGCTACAAAGATATCTACCTTTCCATCCGTGTCGTTCCAGATTTCCTGTGCGGTGGTACGCACATGGGCGGCGGGATTCGCCGGGTTTTCGAATTGTCCCAGGATAACAGCTCCCGGAGTCTGGTCACGTAGCTCTTCCGCTTTCTTTATGGCTCCTTTCATGCCTTTTGCTCCTTCGGTCAGCACTAATTGCGCTCCCATGGCTTTCAACAGGTTCTGGCGTTCCCGGCTCATGGTTTCGGGCATGGTCAGTATGGCTTTGTAGCCTTTCACGCTGGCAACCCATGCCAATCCTACGCCGGTGTTGCCGCTGGTTGGCTCAATGATAACTGCTCCGGGCTTCAGGATACCTTTGGCTTCCGCATCCTCTATCATTGCCAGGGCTATACGGTCTTTTACGCTTCCGCCGGGATTGAAGAATTCCAGTTTGGCGACAACTTGCGCTTTCGCATCGTGCTTTTTGCTGAGACGTGACAGTTCCAGCAGGGGAGTTCTTCCGATGAGCTCGGTCAGCTCTTTTTTTATTCTTGCCATAATCTTTTCATTTAGTGGGTTATAGTTTTATAATGCAAAGATAGGGGAAGATGTTCATGGCGGAAATACCCTGTTTATGGTATATTTTATAGTACCGGCTTTGGGATAATTCACTATCTTTGTACGGAGTCAATGAATCCGGTCTGCCATGAGTACATGAAATGTCCGGTGCCGGGATTTGATTTTCTTTATGTTCAGACTTAATCTAATGAAATAAATATCAATGAAAAAGACCTTTTTATTATCGTGTCTGATGCTGGCCGCAATGCCGGTTATGGCTGCTTACACAGGCCATGTATATGTAGATAAAAACAAGAACGGTGTGTTTGACCGAGGTGAAAAAACGCTGGCGGGCATCAAAGTATCCGATGGCTTGAATGTGGTGGAAACGGCTGCCGACGGTAGTTTTACTTTACCCGGTCATGAGCGTGAGCGTTTTATTTTTATCACGACTCCCTCGGGCTACAAAACCTTCAACCGTTATTATCATAAAATAGAAAAGAAACAGGCTGGTTATGATTTTGGTTTGATGCCTTATAGCGGACGGATTGGCAAAGACGGTTCTCATAAGTATATCCACATATCCGATACTGAAATATTCAATACAGAGAATCATGAGGATTGGGTGGGCAGTCTCCGTGGCTATGCAGCGAATGAACAAGCGGCTTTCATCATTCATACCGGAGATATCTGTTATGAAAAGGGCTTGAAAGCTCATATCAAACTGATGAATACCGAAAATATGGATTGTCCTGTCTTCTATTGCATTGGAAACCATGATTTGGTAAAAGGGAAATATGGCGAAGAGGTGTTTGAAAACAATTACGGTCCTGTATATTACTCCTTCGATGCGGGTAATGTGCACTATATTGTCACCCCGATGCCCGGTGGAGACCATGCTCCCGGCTATACTTCCGATGACGTCTGCCGCTGGCTGAAAAATGATCTGGCACATATCCGTCCCGGAACTCCGATTATGGTTTTCAATCATGATTTGCTGACATACGAAGATACTTTTATCTTTAAAAGCAAGAATGCCGGAAGCATTGACCTGAATGAATATAACCTGAAAGCATGGATATATGGGCACTGGCATATTAATTATATAAAGAAGCAGGGGGATGTTTACAGCATTTGTACCTCTTCCTTGGATAAAGGAGGCATAGACCATTCCACCAGTGCTTTCCGTGTGATGCACGTAGACCGTAAGGGAGATTTCACTTCCGAACTTCGTTATAGCTACCTGGACAAGAATATCTGTATCGCATCGCCTTCCGGAGTGATGGCTTCGGGTGTCCTTCCGGTGGCTGTCAATGTGTATTCTTCCGTATCACCGGTGAAAGAAGTGCTCTATACTTGTCTGGCCGATGGGAAACCTGTGATGAAGAACAAGAAACTGACCCAACATACGGATTGGTCATGGAACGGAGAGCTTCCTTTGCCGGATAAATACGTAGGTAAAGAACTTACTTTGCAGGTAAAAGCCCGTTTTAATAACGGAGAGACAGCCGAAGCAGAAAGTAACTTTATCTGCCGGACTGAAAAGGTAGTCCCTCTGTTCTCTGCTGATTGGGATAATCTGTTAGGCAATGCAAGGCATTCCGCTCCTGCTTCCGCTCCATTGAATCTGCCTTTACAGCTGGCATGGAGCAGCAATGTAGGAGCTAATCTTTATATGACTTCCCCGCTGATACACAAAGGAAAGATAATTGTAGCTTCTGTGGACGAGGACTTGAAAGGTGCGGGTCATGTATATGCTTTGGATGGAAAGGACGGTACACTCCTTTGGAGCTATCCTGTCCGTAATTCTATTAAAAATTCCATTGCGGTTGATAGTGATATCGTGTTTGCTCAGGATGCTCAAGGTTTTTTGTATGCCATTGATACCGAGACTGGCAAATTGCACTGGGAAAAGCAGTTGCCTGTAAATGGTTTGCCGGCCCTCATTGACGGATTGGTAGCCGCTGAGGGAGTGGTCTATGCGGGAACTGGAAAGGGACTTTGTGCTTTTGAAGCCCGGACAGGTAAACAGCTTTGGAAAAATGAGGGGTGGGGACAAGGAGAAGGAACCACAAGTACGCTGACTTTAGGTAACAACTTGTTGGTTGCCGGTTCACAATGGAATGCTCTTTATTGTAATGATGCCCGGACGGGTAAAAAACTTTGGGCGGCTAGTGACAACGGCTTGCGTAACCGGGGGGCGTCTCCAGCCATGCATGGTGCTTTGTTGTATCTAATTTCGGATAAATCCTTTTTTATATTGGAGGCGGCTACCGGAAAAGTGATTGTCCGTAAGCCTTTGCCTTATAATGTGGATGTTACTTCTACACCGTTACTCACCGACAAGGAGATTATTTTTGGTTCCGCACAGAAAGGGATGATCGCCTTGGATCGTGAAACGTTGGAAGAAAAATGGACGTGCCCTGTTGGCGATGCTTTGATCTATACCTGTCCCTATAGCCGTAAACCTTCCGCTACCATTGAAACCAGTGCGGTATGGGCGGGAGATACGGTTTATGTAGCTGCTTCGGACGGTACTGTGTACGGAATTGATAAAGAGAATGGGAAAGTAGTATGGAAATATGCTGTGGGAGCTCCTGTTTTCGGGTCGGTAGCCTTGTCGGGCAATGCGTTGGTCGTTACTGATTTCGGGGGAAATGTTTACTTGTTCTGTAAGTAGAGGTCAGCTGCTGGCTAGTTAAATAACCATAAAGTCTGCCCGGAAATGCTTCCGGGCAGAATCATTCCTGTACCTTTGCTCCCGATAAAATAGATTACAGGCCGTGAGGCCCAATTTAATAATTTCACATGACATTTAAAGAACTAGATCTTATAGAGCCTATTTTGAGGGCTTTACAACAAACCGGCTATACAACGCCGACCCCCATTCAGGAACAAGCAATTCCTGTATTATTAAAAGGTAAAGATTTGCTGGGATGCGCCCAGACAGGAACAGGAAAAACAGCAGCTTTTGCTATCCCCCTCATACAACGACTTTATCAATCAGACCATAAGAAAGGTATCAAGGCATTGATACTCACTCCGACACGGGAACTAGCCATACAGATAGGCGAGAACTTTGATCAGTATGCTAAATATACCGGAGTGAAACATGCCGTTATTTTCGGCGGAGTGCCCCAAAAGGCACAAGTTGATGCGTTGAAACGAGGTATACAGGTATTGATCGCCACTCCCGGACGTTTGCTCGACTTGCAGGCGCAAGGCTTCATTTCATTAAAGGGGCTGGACTACTTTGTGCTGGATGAGGCCGACCGTATGCTCGATATGGGCTTCATACATGATATCAGGAAAGTATTGAAGCTGATACCCGCCCGGCGGCAGACTTTGTTTTTCTCGGCTACCATGCCTGCTGAAATAGAGAAGCTGGCAGATTCCATGCTGACCCATCCGGAAAAGGTAGAGGTGACTCCTGTCTCATCTACCGTTGATACCATTCAGCAAAGTGTTTATTTCGTGGAAAAGAAAGAGAAGAAAGATCTGCTGCTGCATTTGCTGAAGAATCCCGAGATAGAATCTGTGCTGATTTTCACCCGTACCAAGCATGGTGCGGATAAATTGGCGAAGATCTTGAATAAGAGTGAGATCGGGGCGGAGGCCATTCATGGAAACAAATCGCAGAACGCACGTCAAAGGGCGTTGACAAACTTTAAAGATCACACCACAAGAGTGCTGATTGCTACAGATATTGCAGCCCGGGGAATTGATGTGAACCAGCTCTCTCATGTTATCAACTATGAGTTGCCCAATATATCGGAAACTTATGTGCATCGCATCGGTCGTACCGGACGTGCCGGACACGACGGAGTGGCCATTTCATTTTGTGAGTCGGAAGAGTTGCCTTATTTAAAGGATATCCAGAAACTGATCGGATTACAGATTCCGGTTGTGAGAGACCATCCCTGGGTGACCGTAGAAGGGACGCAGGCGCATAAGGAGAAGACGGAAGAACTGAAAGAAAAAGCGAAAACCAATAAGGTATACCGGGGCAGCAAAAGCAATGGTGATTATTGGCGCAGGAAGAAGCAGGCTCAAGGCAAGCAAGGACAGCGCAGACAGACTTCGGACAGACAGTCTTCCGGTAAACAAGGATAGGGAAGGTAGACAAGAAAGAAGCCCGGTTCATTTTGTGATAGATGAACCGGGCTTTATTGTCAATTTGTCATTCGTTTGTAGATGATCCGCTTTGTCGGAACTTTAGAATTGTGCGACTGGGCGTGTGGAATAGCTGCTGGCCTTGCTGTTGGCAACTATCGTACCGCTCACGAAATTCAGATACCAGGCCGACTCTATAGAGTGTTCAGAGGATGACCAATATCCGGCACGTGAGAAATCACTGAAACAATCTTGTTTGTCGTTGCAAATGATGCCTGTTTTGTGAAGTTCCCATAATAAAGTCAACTCACCAGCCGAGGGTAAATACCATTCACCGGCCGATTTCCCGCTGGTACTGTATTGGTAGCAGTAGCCTCCTGCCGGATAGTTGGAAGCGTTTTTACCGAGCTGGGAGGTGTGGGCTTTCCCATGGAAGTCGCTGATGGCTCCTTCTGATACCCAGGTGGCAGGTTGTCCGGTTTCAACGTTGATGGTTGCCCCCTTGATGCGTTCCTCATCCTTATCGGAGAAGAAAGAATCGGCTGTTCCGTTATAATAAGGAAGAACACCGGTGGTTAATGTGCCGTCGGCGGTGGTGTAGTTTTCAATACCTTCTAAATCTTCCGCTTTGCTGATCCATTTGGTTCTGGACTGGTTGTCGCTTAGCGCTACGATGCGTCCGAATGGAGAGGCGGTCAGTGCGGCTGAGAGATTGCCGTCCGCATCATCCAGGGCGTAAACAATACCGATACAAGTCTTGTTCTCATCTTTGTCGGTAGAATAGGTAGCGTCGCTATAGTAGTAGTCACCGACCTTGGCTGAAGGTAAGGGGGTGCAATCTAGTGCCGGAGCCTTGTACACTTTGCCTTTTTCCAATTGGATGGTTGTTGGGGTAGCTGTCTCGTACACATCACCGGTGGCGGTAACGAGGGTGAAATGCAGTTGCGCTTCGGAAGGGAAGAAGGAAATATAAGTGGTTCCGGAAAGGCCGGTTTTGTTTTTAATCGTGATATTTCCTGTTTGGGCGCTGCTGAGCTCTCCGTCTTTTAGTTTCACTATGGCGCTGGAGTAAAGGTTTCCGGTGGTGGCGGTTACGGTAATTCTTGTAATGTCGTTCAAAGGATTGCCGCCGTTGACGGTGAACTGGAATTTACCGATGGTGACCAGACTGGTCATTTCGCAGGCGGAAGAACCTGCAGTCTCGCTCATGCCGGCTTTACACAGTGCCCACGAGTAATCATAGTTCGTTACACCTGCCAGCGTTCCGTCCTGTCCGTTCAGGTTGAGAGTCTGGTTCAGGGTGTCGCTACTGGTGGCGGTGATAGCTGCTGCCGGATAAAATACGGCAATTTCATTATCATTTTTGACCAGTGCCGGAAGATTGCCCTTGAATGTGTCAGAAGAGTTGTCTTCTTTTGTGAGAATACTCTTGGGGACACCGCTGGAGCCGGTTTTCATTACGGCCAGCTGGCTGCCGGTGTTCCAGTTTCCTTGCAGGATGCCTGTATCCTCTGCATCGGAAGAACGGGGGGGCAGTGATGCCGTAAGAGAAAAAGGAACGGTAGAGATTGTCGTAACTTGATCGTCATCATCGCTACACCCCAACATGCATAGAGCGATGCCTAAACAGAGAATAGTTGTTGTCTTTTTCATCATCGTTTTTGTTTTGTTGTTTTATGATTAAAACTTTAATGGTTTTATTATTTTAATATTAGGTGACAAAGGTAAATGTTCTCGGTCGATTTTTCTAATCTATTCGGTGAAAGCTGTTTTTTTTTCGATAAATTAGGGGAATAAGAGGATCATTGGGCTGAAATACAAGAAAGAGGGTGAGAGTGCCCGGTCTCAGAGTGAAAGTCCTTTTCCTCTAAAACCGGGTTCTGATGCCCTCGTGATATCAGGCAGACGGTGGCTACTTCTTTTCACCGAAGTCGGCCTGCTGTTTTTCCACTTCCTTCAGCTTTTGTGCATTCCGTTCTTTCAGCAGACGTTCCTGCTCCAGTTCAGAAGCCGATTTGGCAGCTGATTGTCCGAACGGTGAGCCGCTGCTCATGGGGATCAGCGCAGCTTCGTTTTCGGCATAGATGAGAGGATGCGCCGCCGGCTTGCTTTCTAATTCTAGAACTGCGCTGGCGGGCATCTGCGAGCCTTCGAACAATACGCTGGCAGTGAGTTTGATTTTACCCGGTTTCAGGGTGGATTGTATCAGCACGGGGGCTGTTCCCCATTTTACCGGAGCCGGATTGGCCAGTATATCCGCTCCGCCCAGAATGCGTCCTTCTCCTTCTATATGGAATTTCACATAATAGTTGTTCAGGCGTTTGATATTCCCGTTTTTATCGGCTATGGCGGCTACCACGGTTACAAAGTCGGAACCGTCGGCTTTCAAGTCGGTATTTTCGTTGTCAATCCATAGCAATAGTTTTTCGGGGCGCCGGGCCGGTCGTACTTCGTGCGTGGCGACTACTTTTCCGTCTATGATGCCTTCGGCCAGCAGGAACACCTCGTCCTGTTTCTTTTCTCTCATGGACATGTTCTTGTCTATCATAAAGTCGTATGTATCTTTGAAGGTAATGACAGGCGAGGGCATTCCTTCTTTGGTTGCCGGTTTGGTGTAAGTCCATGTCTTTCCATCTTTATTATAGGTAAGCCGCACCTCGTCGCAATTGGAGTAAACAGTGACGTCTTTAGGCGAGAAGGGAGTCATTTCATGGGCGATGTACACCATCGGCCCTGTTTCGAAAAGGCGGTCTTGCTTTTCGGGCGAACGCTGGGCTTTGAACATGTAATAAGCATATTTGGGCTGGCGGAATACATCCATTACACCGCCATAAAATGGATCGGGATGATAGCCGCGTTGATGGTCGAATGAGTGCCACAGACAGCCGCCTATGTGTTGGCGCGGGGTACGGTAGAGCACGTCATAACAGGTAAAAGGGTAACTGGGGGCAGCATAATGCTGTGCTTGGATAAGCATGGCCTGTTCGCCCCAGTTGCGTGCCACACGGCTGGGGGAGTTGTGCGAGTTCCAGTCGTCTACATTGTCTCCCCATTCACGGGTGAAATAGGTTATTTCAGGATCAAGGCTTTTGATGGCCTCGTCCTTTTCCGCATTGGCCGGATGAGTGAAGAGTACCGGATATACCTCATGTCCCCGCGCCCTGCTGTCGCAACCGGAGTAGCAATAGGGATAAGGATATTCTTGACTGACAATATCGAGGGTGTTCTTGGCGAAGTCCGCTGGATACCAGGTCTCATTCAGAATAGGTTCCCATAACCATACACAGGGGTGGTTGCGGTCACGCCTTACCAGGTTGCGGATATCGTTATAGACCCGTTGTGCAAATTCGGGAGCGTCATTCCAGAATTGCCATCCCGGCGTATTCACAATGACGAATAGGCCCAGTTCGTCACACGCATCCATAAAGGCGGGGTCTTGGGGGCAGTGGGCGTTGCGGATGATTTTCAGGCCCGCATCGCGCAGTTTCTTGGCATCGCGCCAATGGATGCTGTTGGCTACGGCATTGCCTACCACGGCGAAATCCTGATGGCGGTTGGCGCCGATCAGCGGAGCGGGATAGGGCTTGCCGTTCAGCCAGAATCCGTCCTTGCCTTTGAACTCTACGCTGCGGATGCCGATGCGGCGGCGGTAGCCGTCCACCACATTTCCCTCGTTGTTGCGGATGCGGACAATCAGGTTGTATAGGGTAGGCGTTTCGGGGCTCCAAAGCAGGGGGGACTTCAATGTAATTTTATCTTTGGAAGTGACCGCTTTGCCTGGGCGCACCTGAATGACATCGTTCAGAAATGCGGCTTGTGTGCCGTCGGGTTGCTGAAGTTCATATTCTACTACGCCTTTGAAATTCTTTTTGCTGTCGTTACGTATATGGGCTTTCAAGATGATTTCTGCGGAAGTGTCGGATACTTTGTCGTATGCCACAAAAAGCCCGCCGCCTGCTGTTTCGTTTTCGAAATTGGGGTCGGTGATGAAGACCGGGTTATGGGCTATCAGCCAACAGTCACGGTAGATGCCGCCGAAGTAAGTATAGTCCAGCACATCCTGTGCCTTGCCGGGAGGGTAGCTGGGGTCGTTGCTGTTGTCTGTCCATACGGCTATCACATTGTCCGTCCCCCAGTTCAGTGCATCGGTGACCTCAACGACTACAGGCAGATAGCCGCCAAAGTGTTCGGTCAATAAATTGCCGTTTACGAAGATTTTACTTCTCCCCATGATGGCCTCGAAATGCAGGAAAAGCTTTTTGCCTTTCAGCGTGTCCGCCGGAGTGAAATGCTTGCGGTACCACGCCTCGCCTTGATAGTTGATACATCCGCTGGCCTCGGTCGGCACATATTCAATGCCGTCGGGCAGAGAGACTACTCTCCAGTCCCGGTCGTTAAAATCAGGAGCTTCCGCACCGGTTGCGGCTCCTTTATGGAAACGCCATGCCGGATTCATGGAATATACTTCACGCCCGGAGTTTGCCAGTTCATAGAATCCGGCAGTGGAGAATTCGGGCTGGTGGGCTGCCTGTATCTCGTACAGAGGGAGGAATAGTAAAGCGATGAGATAAGAAAAGATGTTTTGTTTCATGGTCGTATGTGTCTTGAAAATTAAATAAAAATCAAAGATAAGAAATAAAAAGAATACTGGGAAATAAAAAAAGAGAAGCAATTCTGCTTCTCTTTGATGTTGCGGAGATCCGACTCGAACGAATGACCTTTGGGTTATGAGCCCAACGAGCTACCAACTGCTCCACTCCGCGATGTTGTGTTTTGATTACGGGTGCAAAGGTACGGCTTTTTTTCTAATCTCCAAATTATTCCTGCCCTTTTTTCTTGAATAAAATAAGTTTTTTATCTAACTCGCTGATATATAGGAAAAACACGATATGTTAATTAACGTTTCCTTTAAGATTATACTTTATTTGTTTGTGTGGTACAAAGAAAAAATGTAATTTTGCTCACATATATATGTAATGTGCAATTGAACTTATATGGCAGTATCAAAGACTAGGGCTAAATTAGTAGACGTCGCCCGTCAGCTTTTTGCGAAGAACGGGGTGGATGATACTACGATGAACGATATAGCGGTGGCCTCCAAGAAAGGAAGGCGCACGCTCTATACGTATTTCAAGAGCAAGGAAGACATCTACATGGCAGTGGTGGAGTCGGAACTGGAGATGTTGTCGGGTGCCATGGAGAAAGTGGCTGCTGAGGATCTTGCTCCTGATACGAAGATACTGCGGCTGATAGAAACACATCTGGACTCGATCAAGATGGTGGTGTTCAGGAACGGGACTTTGCGTGCCGGCTTTTTCCGTGATATATGGAGAGTGGAGGCGGTGCGGAAGAATTTTGACCGGACGGAAACCAAGTTGTTCCGGCAGGTGTTGACGGAAGGAAAGGAAAAGGGAATCTTTGATATAGACAATGTGAATATTGTGGCAGACATTGTGCACTATTGTGTGAAGGGCATCGAGGCGCCTTATATACGGGGCCAGATAGGTGAGGAGCTGGACGATGAGACAGGATGGGCATACGTGGCAAAAATCGTGTTTGGCGCATTGGGACGTAAGGAACAGAACAAGGAATAAAATTAACTTTATAATTATAAAATCAAAAATTATGGGATTATTAACAGGAAAGACCGCGATTGTGACAGGTGCCGCTCGTGGTATTGGTAAGGCGATTGCATTGAAGTTTGCTGCGGAAGGAGCAAATATCGCTTTTACAGACTTGGTAATTGATGAAAACGGCCAGAATACAGAAAAAGAAATCGCTGCATTGGGTGTAAAGGTGAAAGGTTACGCTTCTAACGCTGCGAATTTTGAGGATACGGAGAAAGTGGTCAATCAGATTAAGGATGATTTCGGCTCTATTGATATTCTGGTGAACAATGCCGGTATCACCAAAGATGGTTTGATGATGCGCATGAGCGAGGCGCAGTGGGATGCAGTAATCGCTGTGAACTTGAAGTCTGCCTTCAACTTTATCCACGCATGTACTCCGATCATGATGCGCCAGAAGGGTGGAAGCATTATCAATATGGCTTCCGTAGTAGGTGTTCACGGAAATGCCGGTCAGTGTAACTATTCTGCTTCAAAAGCCGGTATGATCGGTCTGGCTAAATCTATTGCTCAGGAACTGGGTTCCCGCGGTATCCGTGCCAACGCTATCGCTCCGGGATTCATTATTACGGATATGACAGCCAAATTGTCTGACGAAGTAAAGGCTGAGTGGGCCAAGAAGATTCCTTTGCGTCGTGGAGGTACTCCTGAAGATGTGGCGGATGTGGCTACTTTCCTGGCTTCTGATATGTCTTCGTATGTGTCAGGACAGGTGATTCAGGTTGACGGCGGCATGAACATGTAATATGACAGTCGTTTACGAGGATAATCATATTATTGTAGTCAATAAGACTTCTTCTGAAATCGTTCAGGGAGACAAGACCGGTGACACTCCTCTGTCGGAGATGGTGAAACAATACCTGAAAGAGAAATATCATAAGCCGGGCAACGTTTTCATTGGGGTGACCCACCGCTTGGATCGTCCTGTCAGCGGGCTGGTGGTATTTGCCAAAACGAGCAAGGCATTGCCCAGACTGAATGAGATGTTCCGTAACGGAGAGGTGAAAAAGACCTATTGGGCCATCGTGAAAGAGTGCCCCAAGGAAACGGAGGGGGAGCTGGTCCACTACCTGGTGCGTAACGAGAAACAGAACAAGTCTTATGCATACGATAAGGAAGTAAAGAATTCCAAGAAAGCTGTACTTCATTATAAGCTGATCGGCCATTCTCAGAATTACTATTTATTGGAGGTGGATCTGAAAACCGGAAGGCATCATCAGATCCGTTGCCAGCTGGCCAAGATGGGATGCCCCATTAAAGGCGATTTGAAATATGGCTCTCCGCGTTCCAATCCGGACGGCAGCATCTGTCTGCATGCCCGGACAGTGCAGTTCGTCCATCCTGTGTCGAAGGAGGAGATCCGGCTGACGGCACCGGTGCCCGAAGGTAACTTGTGGAACGGCTTTGAAATGGACTGAAGATAAAAAACAAAAAGGGAGTGCTTCACAGCATTCCCTTTTCTTACTTTCAGGCATCTTTCATTTACTTCAAAACTTCTCCGCTTTCGCTGAAAAGTACAGTGCTTTCAGTTCCCTCTTTATCGGTTAAAACAACCTTGTAAGTTTTAGTTCCGTCCTCTTTAGCTTCTACGGCAGCTTCTTTGATAGTAGATTCTGCATAGTTTTTGGTGATAGCCTCCTGCACGGCGGCCGGAAGGTCTTTCACTTCAATAGGGGTGAAATCATTAGTCATAGTTACGGTCTCAGAGGCCACTACCATAAAGTTGTCGGCGAATGCTACGGATGTTCCTAATCCCATTACCAATGCTACTGCAACAAATAATTTTTTCATAATTGTAGGTTTTTACTGTTGATACTATGTTGTTTCGTTTTCTCTGGTAAAAAAAGGACAATATCCGTGCCAGAAAGCTTGTTGATGATATAATCTATTGGTAATTAATTGATTAATTGCTGCGTCGGATGGAAAGGATATGGGGATAAGTGTGGAAAGTGGGGAATGTCTTGTGGAATAATTCCACATAGCCGGCAGAATAAAACGAGTTTGCAGACTGTGGGGCTGTGTCCGTACCGGAAGGGTAGGGGCACAGTCTGATGATGCCGTGGCTTGGGGTTGGAAAAATTATTGGATATCGTACAGTTTCAACTTATTATATAAGGTCTTCCGGTCTATGCCTAATAAGACAGCGGCCTTACTTTTATTGTTTCCTGTCTGTTTCAAAGCTTCAAGGATGCGTTTCTTTTCTGCCGCTTCATCATGCAGGCTGAACGTCTGCGTGCCGGCGGACCTGACAGGTTCCTGTAGTTCATAGCCTAATTCGGCAAGGGTGATAAAGTTGCTTTGCGCCAGCAGGGTGGCACGTTTTACGATATTTTTTAATTGCCGGAGGTTTCCGGGCCATGAATATGTTTGTAAAGCTTGGCTGGCAGCAGCGTCAAACCCTGTCAGCCGGCGGTCCAGCTCCCTGTTCGCCTGGTCCAGGAAGAAATTGGCGAATAGCAGAATGTCCTCCTGCCGTTCTTTCAATGCCGGCATACGAAGGGTGAATTCATTGATGCGGTGGTAAAGATCTTCGCGGAAGTTTCCTTTTTCAATGGCCTGTTGCAGGTTTTCGTTGGTAGCGCTGATCAGTCGCACGTCCACTTCTATCTCTTTGCTGGAGCCGACCGGACGGATGCGTCTTTCCTGCAATGCACGGAGCAACTGTATCTGTACCTCATAGCTCAAGTTGCCTATTTCATCCAGAAACAAAGTACCTCCGTTTGCTTCCACGAACGCTCCTGTTTTGTCGTTTAACGCTCCGGTGAAGGAGCCTTTTACATGACCGAAGAATTCGGAAGCCGCCAGTTCTTTGGGAATGGAGCCGCAGTCTATGGCGATAAACGGTTTGTCGGCCCGTTTGCTTAGCTGATGGATACGGTGCGCCACATACTCCTTGCCTGTTCCGCTGGCACCGTTTATCAGCACGGACATGGGGGTGGGGGCTACCAGGCCTACATAATTGTAAAGCTGGCGTGCCGCCTCGCTTTCCCCCTCCAGAAAATTAGAGGGGAGAACGGTTGTGCTGTGGGGGACGATTTTGCGTCCGGATGCTTTGGGAGCGGATGGTGTTTTTCCTGTTCCCGCTTGAGGTGCCGTGGGTAACGCTTTGCCTTGCAATGCCTCGTCAATCTTTTTTAGCAACTCATCCGGTTGTACCGGTTTCGAGATGTAATCGCTGGCTCCATGTTTTATGGCCTGTACGGCGCTTTGGATGTCGGCATAGCCTGTCATGATGATGAGCGGGATGTCGTATCCCTGTTCTTTCATCCATGAAAGCAAGAAGATACCATCCTGATCGGGCAGACGCAGGTCGGACAAGATCAGATCGTATGATTGTGCGTCCAGTTGTTTGCGTGCGCGTGCATTGCTGCTTGCTGTGTCAACTGAAAATCCCTTTTTACCCAGCCAGGTTTTCAACATGGTGGAAAAAGTCAGGTCGTCTTCTACTATCAGAATGGAATGTGACATCGTTATGTGTTTTTTTATTCGTACAAAAATAAGTTTTTTTCATGGTGTGCCGAAAAACGGACTTTATTTCTAATACCTTTTAACTTAACAGGGTTTAATTTTTCCTTCCTCCTCCGGACTCCCGGCCTGCTTTTGTGCCTCGTCAATCACTTTACCTGTTTCGTTTATTATAAAGATTGTTTTCTCCACCGCTTCTTCGCTGACTTCGGTCGTTCCCCGTCTTTGTTCCATCCATGTCAGTGCGGGAATGCAACGGGTGGCACCCAGCATGGTGAACAGTGGCAACAGTTTATGAGCCATTGCCGTGATGCCTTCCATATTCCTTTCCGCCAACGCTTTTTTCATGTTCTCGCAGTTCTTTTTTGTTTCGCTGATGAAGGTGCGGAGTATTTCTGCGGCTGCTTCCGGATCATCTTCCGAGAAAGCGGTCAGGGCGGAGAAGTTCAACGCTTCTTGCCGGCTCTCCTCGGCCGGTGCTTCATGGGTGGAGGAATTTTCCACGGCAGGGATGTCTTTTCCGGTGGCTTGGGAGATGGCGGTGAACAGTTCGTTTATGGTGAAAGGTTTGTGCAGGCAACCGGCAAAACCATGCGAACGGAAATACGCCTCGTCCATATCGCTACGGGCGGTCAGTGCGATTACCGGCAGGGTTTGCACCCATGATGTGCCCAGCGTGCGGAGGGTTTTCAATAAATCGAATCCGTTCATGGCAGGCATCTGTATGTCAGTGAGCAGGGCGTCGAAGCGCTCTTCCTTCAATTTGTTGAGAAGTTCTTCGGGATGATGGCAGCAGGTCACAGTCACTCCGGGGCGTTCCAGCATGGCGGTGGTAAGCTGTAATTGTATGCGGTCATCGTCAATTAAAATCAGGTGGAGCGGCTCGCTGTCTTCGTGGGGGGCGGCCGGAGTGTCTGTGGATCGGATTCCGGCTGCATCAGGGGAGGTGGGTGCGTGTTCCGCTTCCGCTCCGGAGAGGTTCTCATCCGGAACGGAAGGGCCTTCGGGCAAAGGCAGATATACATGGAAGCGGCTGCCTTTTCCTGGTTCGCTCTCTATCTTGATGTCTCCTTCGAGCAGGAGCACCAGTTTGCGGGTGATGGCCAGTCCCAAGCCGAATCCTTCTTGTCCTTGTGCGTTATGGAGCCGGGTGAATTCCTGGAAGATACGTTGTTGCTCTTCCCGGCTGATGCCGCACCCCGTGTCACTGATACTGAAATGCAATTGGCCGTTTTCCAGTGCCGCCTGCAGGGTGATGCTTCCTTCCCGGGTGAATTTCAGCGCGTTGGAGAGCAGATTCTCTGCTATCTGGCGGATGCGGAACGGGTCTCCTGTATACACGCGGTTCAGTGACTCGTTGCAGTGATAGTTCAGTTCCAGCTGTTTGGAGTCCGCCATCGGTTTGAAACTGATATAAATGGTGTCGAACAGTTGGCGGGGGTTGAATGATACTAGGTTGATGTCCATTTTATGCGCGTCCAGCCGGTGATAATCCAGCAGGGACTTGACCAGACCGAGCAGGTGGTTGGCAGAACTCTGCATGTTGTTCAAATAGAAGCGCTGGCGTTCTTCGGTTGTGATCCGTTCCAGCAGGTCGGTATATCCCAGAATGGAACCCACGGGGGCTTTGATATCGTGCGTGATGGTCAGCATCAGTTTTTCACGTGCCGCCAGCAAGTCCTCGGCACGGCGTTTGGCTTTTTCCAGTTCCCGGCGGTAATGGTTGCTACGGGTGATGTCCCGCCATATCAGAACCAGAAAGAGGATGGCCAGCACCACAGCGGCAATGGCGATTCCTGCCATTGTGCGGATGGAGCTTTGTCGGATGTATTCCTCTTGTATATGTTTTTTTTGTGCCAGAGCCTGCTCTTCTTCCTCTATGGTGCTTAACAGCTGGTTGACTTTCTGGCTCAGTTTCAAGCCGCTGAGGCGTAGGGACTGGGTGCGGCGGTTCACCATTTCCATCCGTTCCTGATGGGTGTCGGTCACCCGGCTCTGTATGTCTTTCAGCAGGATGGCCACCGTGTCTGCCGGGCTGTATGCCTCGGTCAGCGTGTCGGTATATTCTTCCTGAATCACGTTGCTGACTTGGGTGGAATCGGCCTTTCCGGGTGCGAACACTTCTCCCAGCCGTTTGAAGAAGCTTTTGGGCTTCTTGCGGATGACGTATGAGTTGGTGTGTGTGATTACTTTTTTGCGTACGTGGGGAAGGCTGAGCAAAGAGTCCTGCTCGGCAATCAGTTCGTCGATATGCTGTTTGTAAATCTTGTCCGTTCCGCCTTCCTGAATCGCTCTCAGCAGGTTGCGCATGTTCCGTTCCTTCTCCATGAAGAGCATTTCCACCGTGTCCAGTCGTGCCAGTTGTATGCTGTCGGCCAGCAGCGTGCGTAGGGAGTCGAGTGCAGTGTTGGCTTGTTTCATGGTACGTTTGTATCGGTGGTATTGTCCCAGTTGTCCCGTACTGAGCGATTGCCCGATGACTTCCGCCTGATAGAGCTGGCCGATGATCTGATTGGTGACATGTCGTCGTTGGCTCAGGATGGCTTCATCATCGCCGGTTCCGGTCAGTGACCTCATCTCCTGATAGATATATCCGATGGATAGGAAGAGCAGTGCGGTCAGCAGGATATAGCCGGATGCAACTTTCAGTTTGGTGGAACGGTTGGGCAGGCTCATGGTGGCTTTATTTTAATTTCGTATCACGGTTAAAGCGCAGGTAATAGAGTATTCCCGCTGTAGTCAGCCCGAAGGGGAATGCCATCCATATTCCTATGATCCCCCAATCCATGACGAAGCCGAAGAAATAGCCGGCCGGCAGGGAGATAAGGAAATAAGCGATGAATGCGATATACATCATGGGCTTCACATCGGCGATTCCACGAAGGGCATTGGCGAAATTTATCTGTAATCCGTCACCAAACTGGTAGATGATGAACGGAATGATAAGTTGTGCTACCATCACGCTGACCGCCGGACTATCGCTGAACCATCCGCCCAGTTCGTTACGCAGCAGGAAGATGGGCAAGGCTCCTATCAGTGCGATGAGCAGCATGATATGGAATCCGGCGTATGCCGAGCGTCTGACGTTCATCCGGTCGTTTTGTCCGTGGAAATTACTAACCCGCACGGCAACGGCGGCTCCCATGCCATAATACATCATAAAGCAGATTTGGGAGATGGCGAGCATCACCTGGTGTGCCGCCAGGGCGGTAGTCCCGATCCATCCCACCATGATGGCGCTGAGGCTGAACGAAGCGGTCTCCATTCCCATCTGCATGGCAATGGGCCATCCCAGTTTGTTCAAGTGGAGGAAGTCCGCCCGGTTGAGCGCATGGTGCAGGAATCCTTCTTTATAAATATGATAACGCCGGGTACCGAAAAAGATGGCGGCGAATACGATCACCATCATGATGCGGGAGGCCAGTGTGGAGATTCCCGCTCCCAGCAGTCCCATTTCGGGCATTCCCAGTTTGCCGTAGATCAGAATGTAATTGCCGATGATGTTCATCACATTTCCCGCCAATAAGATCCACATGGAGACGCGGGTATCGGTTATGCCGTCGGCAAATTGCTTGAAGCCGTTGAAAAGCAGCACAAACAACAGGGAGATCAACAAAACGATGAAGTAGGGACGCATCAGGGGCAGCAGTTCCTCGGGCTGTCCCAGCCGGTGGATATTCAGGTAGAGTATCCACATGATGAGCGTGAGCAATACCGCCAGCAGTGTATTGGCAAACAGGCTGTTCTTCAGCATCCGTCCCACGACATGGGTTTCCCCCCGTCCGAACAGGCTTCCTACGACAGGGGTCAGCCCGTACGAGAATCCGGTAGCGAAAATAATGGCCAGGGTAAACATGTTGTTGACAAAACTGGCGGCGGCCAGCTCGTTCGTACTGTGATGGCCTATCATCAATGTATCGGCAAAACCCAGAATGATGACGCCTATCTGGCCGATTACGATGGGGAGGCCTAAAGAGAAAAGTGCTTTATAATGTTGCATGGTTCATAATTTGCTGATGTGCTAATTGGCATATTGGCAAATTAGCATACGGATAAATTACTTTTATAGTAAAGTGTGGAACAATTTTCCCGCACAAATGTTTTTTGTGCCGCTTTTTTTATCTGCTCCGCAGTGACCGAGCGATACTTGCTTACTTCCTGATTGATATCCTCCGCTTTGCCGGTCAGTTCAAAATAAGCCAGATTAGTAGCTACATTCAGGTAATTCAAGTTATTGAATATCTGTTCGCTTTCATAGCGGTTCTTCACTTTTTCCAGTTCGTTCTCATCCACACTTTCTTCCGTCAATGCTTTCAGTTCCTGCCATACGGCCGCTTCGGCCGCTTCCAGCGTGACACCCGGGGCGGGTTTGCCGGTGATATGGAACAATCCTTGGTCAATGCTGCCCGAGATATAGGCGTCGATGCTGTTGAATACCTGTCTCTCTTGCACCAGATGCTGCACCAGGCGGCAGGAACGTCCGCTGCTCAGCAAGTCGCTCAGCATATCAAAAGCATAGTAGTCGGGATGGCGCCGTTCACAGATATGGAATGCCATGAAGAGCGCGTCTACAGGCACGTTACGCTCCACTGTCAGCCGGCGTTCCTCCGTTTGCCGGGGCTCCGCCGGCAGTGAGCGGGGCACTACGTTGCGGCGCGGGATGGGGCCGAACCATTTTTCGGCCAGTGCCACTGTCTCTTCAAAAGTGATATGCCCCGTTACCGCCAGAATGGCGTTGTCCGGCGCATAATATTTAAAGAAAAAAGCTTTCACCTCTTCCAGGGTAGCATGGGCTATGTGGCTGATTTCTTTGCCGATGGTAGGCCACTGGTACGGATGTACCTTATAAGCCAGGGCGCGTAGCAGATGCGAGGCGTCGCCGTATGGCTGGTTCAGGTTCCGCTGTTTGAATTCTTCGATCACCACTTGCCGTTGCACTTCCAGGCTGCGCGGGTTGAAGTCGAGGGACAACATACGGTCACTCTCCAGCCAGAATCCGGTTTCCACATTCTGGCGGGGGAGGGTGATGTAATAATTGGTCATGTCATTATTCGTCCATGCGTTGTTCTCGCCTCCGGCGTTTTGCACCGGAGTGTCATAGTCGGGCACATGAACAGAGCCTCCGAACATCAGGTGCTCGAACAGATGGGCGAATCCGGTATGATCAGGAGCCTCGTCGCGTGCGCCCACATCGTACAGCAGGTTCAGTGCCACCATCTGAGTCGTGTTGTCCTCGTTGTGTATCACACGCAGTCCGTTGGACAAGGTGTATCGGTTTATGTTAATCATTCGGCTTGTAAATTACTCAATGCTTGCCTTGAGAATCCGGATATTCTCTACAGGGCGGTCTGCACGGTTTGTTTTTGCTATTTCAATGTTGTTTACTACCTCCATTCCTTCGGTCACTTCACCGAATATGGTGTAAGAGCCGTCCAGGTGGGGGGCGCCTCCTATGGTGCTGTATGCCTGGATTTGTTCGGGGGTGAAGCGGAATTTCTCTTCTTTGTCCGCCAGTTCACGGGCTTGTGCCTCCAGTGAGTCTTGCAATTCCAGTAATCCGGCATTGTCTCCCGCCTTGCGCATCTTGTATATTTCCTTCATGTGCTGGCGTGCCAGGCTGTCGAATATAGCCTCTTCGCGCTGTTCGTTCATTTTGTTCTCCATGCCCAGCAGTTGCGGCTCGGTGAACTTGCGTCCGGTAACAATATAGAACTGGCAACCTGATGAAGCCTTTTCGGGGTTCACATCATCTCCTTGGCGTGCTGCTGCCAAGACCCCTCTTTTGTGGAAGAACTTCGGATTGAACTCGGCGGGGATGGTGTAGCCCACATCACCGCTGCCCAGCATGGCGGTATCCGATGCGCTTTTGCTGTCCGGATCGCCGGCTTGGATCATGAATTGTTTGATCACCCGGTGGAACAATGTACTGTCATAGACTCCCTCTTTTACCAGTTTGATAAAGTTATCACGATGTTTCGGCGTTTCATTATACAGGGCCACTGTGATATTTCCCATAGTGGTTTCCAGTTTCACCAAGGTGCGGTTTTCATTTTCCATACGATTCGTTTGTTTTTTTGAGCCGGCGCTACAGGCTGTCAGTGCGATGAAGGCCAGGCATATTAGTAAACTTTTGTTTGTTTTCATGGATATAGCTTTTATTCAGTTGACAAAGATAGGAAATAAAAATGAGAATAGGAGCAGGAAGGAAAAAAACAGCTCCTTGGAGCATCATTTCAACCATTTGACGCTTAGCTTTGTTACATGTATCATTTTTAATCATTTTATTATGGGTAAAATAAATCATTTTTTGGTTAGAGAGACGGAACTGATGCGTTTGAACGGGCAGGAGCGTACGGCGGATGCCTATGTCACTACGGTGAGGGAGCTCATGGCGTTTGCCGGGCGGGAAGTCACTTTTGAACAGCTGACCCCTGAATTTCTGAAAGCATATGAGGCGCGTCTCACCGCCGAGGGGAAGGGGATGAATACCATTTCATTCTATATGCGGATGCTCCGCGCCATCTATAACCGTGCGCACAAGGTGGGGATTATTTCCGACTATCGGAAAGAATTGTTTGCCGATGTCTTTACCGGACAGCACCAGACGGTGAAGAGGGCCGCACCGCCTCTGGTCATCCGCAAACTGATCAATGCCGATCTGCGCAAGCGTGGGCAGATTTTCAGCCGGGATATGTTTCTGCTCAGTTTTTACCTGCGTGGCATTCCGTTTGTCGATTTGTCTTATCTGCGCAAAAAAGACCTGTGCGACAATGAATTGCGCTATTTCCGCCGCAAGACCGGGCAACTGATGGTGGTGGATGTGGAGCCGTGTGCCATGGATATCATTGAGAAATACCTGCCCTGTGTATATCACAGCGACCGGCTGCTGCCCATCCTTGTCCGTGATGACAAGCCCGAGAGAAAGCAGTATGCCTCGGCGCTGCGTCTGCACAACAAACGCTTGAACGAGATCGGAAAGCTGCTGAAACTGGATTTTTCGCTTACCTCTTATATAGCGCGGCATTCGTGGGCCTCCATTGCAAAAAACGAAGGGGTTTCTCTGGCTGTTATCAGTGAGGGGATGGGACACCGGTCCGAGCGGACTACCGCCATTTATCTGGCGTCATTCGATAAAAAAATCATGGAATCTGCCAATCAGAAGGTGATAGCTTCTGTGTACGGAGTCAGCGAATGACGTCTCTCTGTCATTAGGAGGAATCAAGAGCATGCCCGCCGGCTTTGTGAACTTATAACCACCGGAAAGACCTTGTTTCTTTTTTCCTTCCCAGAGTTTTGTAAAAGTGCTGCCACTGCTACCACCGTTTCTACTGAAACGGCTATGAACAGGGCGTTCCGGAGGGTGGTGGCAGCACCTTTTTTTATGTGCGGAAAAGGGCTGCTGCCACCACCTTTCTTTGTTCTTTCCGGATGTTCGATGCTTTCCGGCTGTCTTTCCGGAGCTGGAGGCTGCGCCTGTTGATACATACGGATCTCTTCCTTCATCCGTATGAATGCGTGCATGGACTAGGAGTTTCAATCGGTTTCATCAGGTTGGAACTTTAGTTCCATCGGGTTGAAACTTTAGTTTCGTCGGGCTGCAACTTCAGTTCCGTCAGGTTGGGACTACGGTTTCACTGTAGTTTAACGCTTTAGGTTGCCTACTCCTTCATCTTACTTGTAAGGATGGTTGACGGAGTTAATACTTAGTTATAATATCAGTTGACTCTTTCTGTGTTGTAACTGTAGTTTTGTATGCAACTGTAGTTTTGGCGGGCCGCAATCAGGTTTCCGTCAGGCTGCGGTCAGCGCCTTGTCCGCCGGCAGGTTCCGTTTTGTCCGTCCGGTTTCCGGGTTCTGTGTGTCTGTATTCTCTTCCTTTCCCCGGTGTGTGGTCATCCTCCGCTTCCTGTTTATTCTCCTTTCTCTCTTCGTTTTGGGATAAAAAAGAGGTAAAAGTGGTGGCAGCAGGCCTTTTTGTCGTATAAAAAAAGGTGCTGCCACCACCCTCCGGATTGCCCTGCTCATAGCCGTTTCAGTAGAAAGGGTGGTAGCAGTGGCAGCACTTTTGCAAAACTCTGTTGTAAGTTTTGCGTAAATCGTCCGGTGTGCATGGGATGCTCCGGATATGATGCCATTCTTAGGGAGGAATTATCATAGAAGGCTCTGCCGGAACGATGAACTGACATTCTATCCGGCAAAGGAAATGGCTAAAGTATGGCTATAGATGAAGGATAAAATATTCACTGTTTTTGTGGATGTTTTGCGGAAAAGCATTATCTTTGCAACACAATAAAACGGATATATGTATATTGAGTTCGATAAAGACTATTTGCGTGAACTGTTTGAACAAGGCTGCACAAGTGACAAGAAGCACCGCTACCAGCCGGAAGTGATGAAGGGCTATTATAAGTGTGTGATGTTTCTCAAACGTGCTGAAAATGTAGAACAGCTTTATCGCATACACTCCTTGAACTACGAAGTACTGCAAGGCGACAAGAAAGGTGTTTCATCCGTGCGCATCAATATTCAATACCGCCTTGAATTTACAGTTAGGGAAGTTCTCGGCGAACAGATAATAACCGTATGCCGTTTGTTGGACATCAGTAACCATTATAAATAAGCGCGATATGGAAGCAACAGCAAAAAAAATCTACGCTCCCGACGAGTTGGTTTGTGCGGTGGCTATACATCCGGGAGAAATGCTCAAGGATGAATTGCAGGCACGTGGAATGTCGCAAAGAAAATTTGCCGGGATAATCGGTATGCCTTATACGGCATTCAATGAGATTGTCAACGGAAAACGCTCGATAACCACTGATACGGCGTTAAAAATCGAGGCTGCGACAGGGATTGCCGCAACAATATGGCTCGGTTTGCAGACTGACTATAATATGCAGACTGCCCGACGTGACAACAAACTTTCTGCCATTCTGGAGAACATACGCAAGTCGGTTGCGGTTCTCTGAAAGACGATATGGTTTGCATGTTCATTTGAACTTTTCACCAATACTATTTGAGCCTCACAGCCATTGCGTTGTGGGGCTTTTGTTTTACTTTGCATCCGTAATCAAGTACCATACTTTCTAAAACCATGAAATTTCGTGAGTGTTCAATCCCAATGAAAACATCATAAGATGATGATTGGGGAAAATTCAAACAGGAACGAAGTTTGCAACTGCATGGGTGAATCGGTATGGAGTAAAGCAGCATAAACCTCTTTTTCCCGAAAACTACTTCCTCCTCCGGTTAAAGAAATATCGCAAAGAACCAGGATACATCCGTGTGGCTTCGGACGAAATGTTAAAAGTAAATTCCAGTGCGAACTATTGTTTTGATTTATCGAAAAACAGGAAGGTAAAGTGTTGTATTAGAAATTGTTATGTGGTATGTACGTGGATTTTAACTATTGTGTGTGAATGTAAAAAAGCGTTCCGTCACTTTATAGGTGACGGAACGCTTTCGTTAAATCAGGCTCAAATATAGGCATTTTAATTTTTTAAATGCAAATAATTTTAGTGAAAATTTAGAAGATAGGCAATATTTAACTATTGGTCCGATTTTAATTTCACCAAAAAGGTACTAAAGCGTTCCGTCACCTATAAAGTGACGGAATATAGAAAGAGATCCGTTTGTCGGATTTTATATACGTCGTTTGACGATAAGACACTACTTTGTACATATATAATAAAAATAAAAAGATGAAATTAAAAAGTCTTTTTCTAGCGGTTCTTCTCTTGGCACCGCTGGCTTCCGTAGCTCAGGATTCTGCGGCTTCGGGTCTCTCACTCCCTAAGTGGGCGTTGAAGACAAATGTGGCCTACTGGGGGACTGCTACGCCGAACCTCGGAATAGAAGTGGGGCTGAGTCGTAAACTTACTCTTGATGTGGAAAGCGGATACAATATGTTCTCTTTCAGCAAGGGCAAAAAATGGCGCCACTGGATGGTGACTCCGGAACTCAGATGGTGGATGTGCGACCGTTTCAACAGTCATTTCTTCGGTGTTCACGCCATCGGCGGAGAATATAATGTGAACCGTCTCGGGTTCAATGATCATACTAAAAAAAATCGTTATGAGGGCTATATGCTGGGTGGCGGACTTTCCTACGGATACCACTGGGTGTTCCGCAAGCGCTGGGCGGTGGAGGCCGAGCTGGGAGTGGGATACCTGCACCTGGACTATGACCGCTACGATTGCAGGAAATGTGGCAACTATGCCAGCCACGAAATACGTAACCTGTTTACTGTCACCCGTTTGGGAATCAACGTAATCTACTTGTTGAAATAAAAAAACGCGCTCATGAAATACCTTGTTATACTCCTATTTATAGGATTGCTGCCGGGCACGCGGCTTGTCGCGCAACCCCGGGATGCACGTTCCGGCATCACCGTCACGCCACGGGACATCACCCGTACGGAAGATTCGCTGCTGGTACGCCTTGATATCCGCTTTCGGGGAACCGTGGTGGAAAGCAACCGTTCCCTCTCTCTGACCTTCTATATGGAGGATGCCGCCGGAAACCTGGCCGCCATGCCCGAAGTGCTGGTGAACGGAAAACAGCGCCAGCGCTATTACGAGCGCCAGTACACCTTGAGCGGAGGAGCTGTGGCCGAGGAATACTATGCGGTGGTGGCTCAGGAAAAGGCGCTGGATTTCACGCTGGACTACCGGTGCGCGCTGCCCTACCGGAACTGGATGGCGGATGCCGTGCTGAACATGAAGCAGGACTTCTGCAACTGTGGCGGACACGAGCGGCAGGTGTATGTGGAACGCCTGCTGGACAAGTTGCCCGTTCCCCCTCCCGCCCCCGTGGTGATAGAGAAAGAACCGGTGGTGCATCATACCAAATGCGACGTGTTCCTGCAATTTGAGGTGGGAGAGGCGGACATACGTCCGGATTTCCGTAACAACCGTGCCGAGCTGTCCCGGCTGCAAAGCTTTATACGCCAGGTACGCAGCGACCGCAACATCAGTGTGGAGGAGATTGTCATTACCGGTTACGCCTCCCCCGAAGGGAACGCCCGGCAGAACGAGGAGCTGGCCGGCCGCCGTGCCGAGGAGTTGAAAGCCTATATGGAAGGGTTGGACACCGGCGGCGGATTGCGTTTCCGCACCGGAGCCGGAGGCGAGGACTGGGGAGGACTGGCCGAGCGCCTGGAACTTTCGTCCATCTACCTGAAAGGCGAGGCCATGCAGGTGGTATGCGGTGACATAGAGGATTTCGACCGTCGCGAGGAAGCCCTCCGGGCACTGGACGGAGGCCGTCCCTACCGTGAAATCTTTCACGAAATCTATCCTGACCTGCGCCGTGTGGAATGCAGAATAGACTATACGATCATAGAAAAATAAAGAAAGATATGCGATTAAAGAAATGTAATCAAGCCTTCTGGCTGCTGGCGGCGCTGATGCTGCCCGGCTTGCAGGGATGCGTGAAGGACGACTTGTCCGGATGTCCCGTCACGGGCACGCTGGATTTGACGCTCAGCTATACGTATCACAATAAAGGGGAAGCGGACCTGCTGCCCGAAGAGATAAAGAAAGTGGATTTCTTCGTGTTCGACGAGGCGGGGACGTTTGTCTCCCGGGTGACGGATGCCACAGGACCCTTTGTCAAAGGATATCACAAGTCACTGGAACTGCCGGGTGGAAACTACAAGGTGGTGGTATGGGGGAACTTGGAGAATGAACAGCACCGGCTGTCCGGACTGGAAACGGGGCAGGTATGCCTGGACAAGGCATGGCTGGGGCTGCATACCTATACCGGCAAGGACGGCAACGAGTATGTGCAGACGCAGCCCACGGATTTGTTCTATACCCTTGCAGCGGGGCGGGTGCGGAACGGCGAGGTGAGCCGTGACACGCTGACCTTCACCAAGAATACGAAGCACATCACGCTGAATATCCGCTGGAGGGATCAGTATGGCTTCTATTGCATCGACCCGAGCCATGCCAAAGAGACCCATTGCTATATCACGGGCCAGAATGGCGACGCGTACTTCAAGGACAACGGGCTACCCCGCAGCCGCTGGGTGGTGTTCCGTCCGGACTATGTGGTGCAGCGCAGCGCGGGCGATGCCGGGGCTTCTCCCGTCCGGACTCCGAATGTGCAGGGTCGTGTGGTGGTAGATCGTCCGCTTCCTCCGGGAGGTGAGGCATTGGTCAGTGCCCGCATCAACGTGATGCGCCTCATGACTTATCCCAACATAGAGTCCAACGACCGCATCATTGTCACCAAGACGCTGGGCAACGGCGTGGAGCAGGTGGTCTATGAGCGCAGCCTGGTGGAACTGATCAACAAGACCGCCCAATATGGCACGCAGGAGAGTCTGGACCGCGAGGATACGTATGTGGTGGATTTGGATTTCCGCTGTAACGACCCTTGGCACGATACGGGAGACACCTGGTTCACCTGTGGCATCACCATCAACGGATGGACGGTGGTGGAGATGGCTCCGGAGGTGTAGCTTCCGGCAGGTATAAAATAGAGAAACGGAATAGCATAAAATTTATTAATTAAAACTTTTATCATTATGAAATTTAACAAGTATTATTTGATGTCGGCGGTATTCTGCATGGCACTGGCTTCTTGTAGTGATGACATGACCGAAGAACAGGGCGGAAACCCGGATAACACCGAACAGACGGAAGGGGAGGCTACGTATGCCACTTTCAGTTTTGATTTCAATAAAGGGGGACTGGCCAGAGCGGAAGTGGACGAATCTGGCATACAGGGTGAACGAGATGTTAAAAACTTCACTTTGCTGATTTTCAAGAACGATCAGGCTCATGAAGAGTTGAGTACACTAGAGGTGGTGAAGACTGTTGCAGTTTCCAATTTTGAAGCTGATAAGACAATCACTATGCTGGTAACCAGCGGTCCGAAAAAAGTCTACATCCTGGCCAATGCCACTAAGTTGCTGGCACAGATAAATAATCCCGATGCGTTGACCTTGAACAAGACTCTGTTGTCGGAATTTGAGAAACAAGTTTTTGATATCGCTTATGATGGAACTGAAAACAAGGACGGTGTGCTGGGTGATGCTGGTGTCGGATTGTTGATGACCGGTGTGGCAAGTGCCGATTTGGCATCGGGTATAAAAGTGGAGGAATTTACTTCCAATGCCGGTGGCCCTACTAATGCTGCAAAACCCAATGTGGTGAAGGTGTCCATCGACCGCGCTTCTTCTAAAATCAGTATGGGAGTGAATGAGGTAGCAAGCCCCGGTAATAAGACCTTTACGGTAGTTGCTTCCGGCTCTACGGCTCAAATGGTTTGGCTGGACAATGCGATAAGTGAAAACTTGGGTACTTTGCCTCTGACTAAAGATGCTATGAGATTCGCTATCTACAATCAGAATACGAAAGAAAACGTGATTGCGAATATGGGAGCTGCCAATGATGGAAACAACATTATACAGGATCCGAACTATACGGTGACGGATCATGGTGATTATAGCATGTATTTCAATTGGGCTTATGCTGACCAGACCGATTTCTATACAGAATATTTGAATAATAATGGTAGCGAAACCAAGGGGCTTGAAGTCGTAAATGCGAAAAGTAATGATGACTCCGCAAATTCGTTCTATGTTCCGGAAAACACCAACCAATGGGCTACAAAGGGTAACACCACGTATGCCATGATAGAAGGTACTTTTGTGCCGGATCAAACTCGTACAGTGGATGCTTCTAGTGACGCTAATGCTTTCCAAGCTGCCAGCGTTAGTGGAAATTTCTTGTTCAAGGCAAAAAAAGATGCAGCTATCGCTGCCGGTACCGGTTTTATCTATTGCGAGGATTATGACGCTTTCTTCACTGCTGACCTGACTGGTGGTAGTACTGCTTTGACAAGAAAAACAACGGTTACAACTGCCATCACTAATTTGAATGCTATCAAATACATCGCAGCCAAAATGATTAGTGACGCCAACCAAAGTGCAACCGGTGATGCTGATGCCATGCAGGCTAAATTGATTGGTGGAAAGAATAGTAATGTTGAGGGTCATGCATTAACTACTGTTACAGTAGGTGCTGAAGATCCTACCACTTTAACAAATAATCAATGGTATGCCATTGTTACAGCGGACGCTACTCGCAATGTAGGTATTAAGGATGGTAAAAATGATAATGCCCAGTATTTCACTATCGAAGTAAAACGTGCTAGTTCAGATGCCAAGAGTTTGCTTGACGCAACTAATAATCCCGACCAGCCCGACTCACAAAAGGCTTATATTCCAGCTCAGAAAGTGACTATCGCTGTTTATCCTCAAGGCAAGTGCTACTATCGTGTAAACATAGAAGATCCTGCTTATTCTAATACCGTTACTCCGTTCCGCTATGCGGTAATCCGTAACTACTGGTATCAGATTGATTTAGCCAAGTTCACTGCTCTGGGCTATCCTAATCCGGCTATCGCGGCAGGTGAGGCAGGTGATGCACTGGGCGCTGATACTAATGTGAAGACTACTATCACTGTAAAAGCTTGGTCAGTGAAGAATATGAAACCCGAAGTAGGTTTGTAATAGAAACAAATCCCACTCTGCATCGCAAGTCTTTCGTTTCGCGCTTGCGGTGCAGGGTAATAATCCCAGGATTCCCGTTCGGAGGTCTGTATTAACGAATCAGGTTTTTATCATGCCGGGCCGGCCGTCATCCGCTTCATCAAGGAGCGGACGGGAACTAACAAAAAGAAGAACGATTATGACACTAAGAAAAGTACAGGCATATTGTCTCATAGCTATGGTTATCCTGTTGTCCGGCTCATGTCAGGATAAGGAATATATACAGTTGCCCGAAGGCGAAGTTCCCGTGGAGGTAGTGATGACGGCCCGGGCGGCAGCGATAGGCTCTACAGCAAATGAAGGACGGGAGGGCATAAAAAGTATCCGCATCGTTGTGTTCAAACACAATGCGCTGGTTATGCCCGGCATACCCTCGTGGTCATGCGAGTTCAATGGACGTATAGACAATAACGGCAGCGGTACTTGGGATGTTCCTAATACTAATCCGGGTGATCCGTTGGAGTATAAGAAAGGAGCGTTTCAATTAGGCAAGCTGGTTACCACCGGTGAGAAAAAGATATATGTCATAGCCAATGAGGATTGCTATTATTCTCCGGGGGAGTTCACCACAGTCCGTAATTTGTCCGATTTTATAGAGACCGCTGAAACGACTACGGCAGATTTACTGAACACTTCTTATACGGATTCTCCGGTTTTAATGTCCGGAGGCATTTCTACCATCGTCACTGCTCAGGAGTTTGATGGAAGCGAGATCTTTCAATCTACGATAGAACTGGTACGTACCTGTGCCAAGATAGATGCCGACATTATCCGTGCAGAAGGCTATAATGCAGAATGGATTGTAAATAAGGTCACAATGACTTCCTGCGCCAATAAGGTTGCCTTGTTTCAAGGAATGACTGTCAGTCCTTCCTCTTATTTTGAGGATGGTGGGCAACAAAAATCTTACAACCTTTATACGAGAGGTGGAGACGTTCCGGCTCATGACGCCAGCGCACTCTCTCTCTTTTCCGAAAAATATGTCTATGAAAATATAGTGGCTTCACAGGATAATGCCACTCGGATTACTGTTACCTTAACTGAAAAAAACGGTAACGATGCTGCCTCAAAGACAGTCACGATTTATATAGGTAATGAAGAGGTGTCGGTCTCCGAGGTACCGACTACTATTTCCACTTCCGCTGTCACTGATTATAGTATCTACCGGAACTATCACTATCAGTTGCATATCAAACTGAAAGAGGCAGTGGGAGCACGTGGCCATTCTGTATCCGGTGATGTGGATGTGGACGTGACCATCACCCGTACCGCAGAATGAAAGTCACCCCCTTTCACGGTTTTTTCTTCTGAGAGGCTGCCTTGAGGCCTTTTGGCTGTCCGGGTGAATTGAATCCGCCCGGACTTATTGTCACTACCCTCAGCGTAATCCCTTTGTAAGGGACAGGATAATAGTGTTTACAGCTTATCAGGGAGCACTTGTCATACTTCCTTTTATGCGGATTTCTCTTTTCTGCAAAATCACCGGATATTTAAGGATATTGCTTTCCCGTCTCAAGCCTTTTTATAGATTTACGGAAAATAAAAAGATAAAAATGGGCTTTCACCAACCATAATGCCGATAAAATTGTTTAAGTTTGCAGAAATATGATGTCTTGTGGAAAAAAAGAACATTATATTTAGAATTATAGAAAATATTATTCTAATTTTGAAAACAGATAATCAATATAAACCAATGCTTGCAGATTTTGACTATATAGAAGATTTACATAATCCTGACATCATTCAATCAATTTGGGAAAAAGGGATTGTAGTGGACGGGTATAATGAAAATTTATACAGACAAGATGTGGGAGGAGCATGGATTTCTCGTGAAGCATACAATGCTGTAGATAGAGATATGGGGTGGGAAATAGACCATATTTATCCTGTTTGTAAAGGGGGACAAAATCATTTTGTGAATCTTCGTCCCATGAATTGTAAAAATAATCGTAGTAAGTCTGATCATTATCCGAAATATACAGCTGCGGTGACTTCTAAAGAGAATAGAAATATTTTGCAAGATACAGTATGTGAAGTCGCACCTATATTGCAGGAGAAATTAAAAAAACTTTATAACTTATGATTTCACGGATAGTTATTGAAAAATTGCATAATTTATATGATTATGACATTCAAATTCCGGATGAGCAACGGGTAAGCATCATTACAGGCCCTAACGGATATGGTAAAACGACTCTTTTGAAAATCATCAGTTATTTATTAGCTTGCAAGTTCTGGTTTTTCTATTTCTTGAAATTCAAAAGTATTACAATCTATTTTCAAAATGGAATCTATATTCTTCTTAAAAAGGATATAGATAGAGCGGAGGATAAAAGTCCGATGGTCTTATCTGAAATTGTCAATACGAAAGAACAGATATGTGTTGAGTTTTATTTGAATGGAGCTGTGGTAGATTCTTTGGTACTGGGTAGTACTTATATGGCTAGATTGGTTAGAAAATATGCGATGGGGATTTCCAGCCGTTTCAAGGAGGATTTTGACTTGGAGAATGCTTTGGAAAATGACTACTTAGTAGAAAATGACACCTATTTGTCGGATAATGGAAAGAGTATTTGTATGTTTTTACAAGAACAGTCTTGCCGTTTTGTAAAAGAGCAACGTTTGCTGGCTGATAATTCTTTTCGTGTCCAACATGGATTGCATCGGGCGACGAATAACAATAATGAGTTTGAGATAAATATCATAGCCGAACGGTTACAGAAACTATTTGCTGAAAATCAGATGGAGTTCGCTATGAAAAGTCAGGAAATTGATGCGACTTTTATAAGACGTCTGATACATGAGGAACATAGCCAATATGAGGAAGAGGTCTTTAGAAAGAAATTGGATGTGTTAAAGCGTAAGATGACCGACTATCGTAAATATGGGCTGGCTCCACAGACAGACATTCTGGAAGAATATCCCGACAGATTGCAACATGTGCTGTCTTTGTATATAGATGATATGGAAGCAAAATTGTCCATATTCGATGACTTTTATAAGAAACTGTCCCTTTTTGACCTTTTTGTGTCAGGTAAATCTCTTTCCAATAAAAGAATTGAGTTTAATGACAAAAAAGGAATCAGTGTATATAATGAGAATAACGAAGAGATTCCTCTGAATAAATTATCCGGTGGAGAGCAAAACCTTATCATATTATATTATCAATTAGTGTTCACAACAAACAGTAATTCTTTATTGTTGATTGACGAACCGGAAAATTCGCTCCACATGGCATGGCTTAGTTTGATGTTGAAAGATTATCAGCGAATGGCGGATGATTTGAAATGCCAGATAATTATAGCTACTCATTCTCCTGTGTTTATTGATAGCCAGTGGGATATAACATTCGATTTATTTTTGAACGACAGTACTAAAAAAGAACAATTTGATCATGGTGACTTCTTTGCAGGCAACACGGAATGCGGAAACAAAAGTAAATGAATTTATCCAGGAATGGCGGGTTCCTGCAAATATAAACAAAGTGTTGGTGCTTGTGGAAGGAAAAGATGATAGAATCTTTTATTTTAAATTTTTTAGAGGTGAGGCGACAGCTATAAAAGATTGTGGCGGTTGTGGAAAGATGAAGGATATATACCCGTTATTAGATGCGACTTCTATTTGCCATATTGCGATAAAAGATAGTGATTTTGCCCGTTTGAACAGCATAATGCCTATAGATGATAATTTTTTTTATGCTGATGCTCATGACTACGAAATGATGTGCCTGAATAATGAAAATGCATGTGTGGAACTATTTGAGAATCTGGGTATAAAATATGAGGAGAGCTTGCTTGAGAAGGTCTTTCGTGAATTGAACTATTTGTCATTTTTTAAATGGTTTAATTATACGTATCATTCCAATTATAATTTTGCCCCTTTTTCGGTAGAAGGATTAACAGACGGACAATTGGCAAGTTATAGTTTTATCCATGGTAAAGTGTCTCTTGTATCTCCTCGGTGTGTGCCAATACGGGAAAATGAATTAAATGAATTTATAAGCAGCCATGCTTCATGTGATAAATATGAACTGACCAACGGACACGATTTTATAAAGCGTTTGTGTCATCATATTAAAACTGGTTATACAGAACATAATAAGTTGAATGAGGAAAGACTGAGGAATGTGCTGCATCCTTGTTTTCGTTTGGACGCTTTTGTGCAAACTGTTCTTTATCGGGATATAAACGTATGGGAAAATAATAGAGGGAAAGATATCCTGAAGAAAATCTGTAACTGAATTTTGGATCTTTTTATAAGAGAGCGGTGATAAAAGCATCGTTCTCTCAACCATTATGCCGATAAAATTGTTTAAATTTGCAGGAATACTTGTACAGACACTCAATGAAGAAGAAATATGTTCGTTGGACATTGTGGACGATAGCATCTCCGTTCATTCTGTTCATCATTTTATGTATATTGATTTACCTGCCACCTATTCAGAATTTTCTGGTGGACAAAGCTGCTGTATATGCCTCGGAGGCTACCGGTATGAATATCTCCGTAGGGCGTATCTCTTTGTCATTTCCGCTGAATCTGGTGGTGACCGATGTAGATGCCGCTTCTCCGCATAATGATACGTTGCTCAGCGTACGCCGCCTCCAAGTGAATGTGCAGTTGCTCCCACTGCTGAAAAAGCAAGTGGAAGTGGATGGCATATCCCTGCAGGGAGCCACGGTAAATTCCAATGACCTGATACATGGCATGAAACTGAACGGTACCTTGGGGGAATTGTTCATCTCCAGCCATGGCGTGGCGCTGGATCCCGAAACCGCTATCGTCAACAAAGTCTTGCTGAAAGATACGGATTTGTCCCTCTGCCTGAATGACACCGCTGCCGCCGATACGGCTGCAAGCGACACCACCTATTGGAAAATAATATTGCAGGATATTGATTTGCAGAATGTATCCTTTGCATTGGATATGCCTCTGGACAGCTTGTCATTGGCGGCTTCGCTGGATAATGCCACACTGCGCGACGGCTTGATAGACTTGCATAAATCGGCTTATTCGCTGCAAACGTTCCAACTAAAGAACGGACGTGTGCGCTATGACAGCGGACTGTCGGCAGCTGCCGCACCTGCCGACAGTCTGCCCGCCGGGCTGGATCCGTCTCATATCGTGCTGACGGATATCGGTGTGAAACTGGATTCCCTGCACTACGAGGGAAGGAATATGAAAGCCATAATCAGCCAGTTTGTGCTGAAAGAGCGTTCGGGACTGGAAATCATCTCTACCACCGGACGGCTGTTCTCCAATGACAAGGTGCTGCGCGTGCCTTCATTGAAACTGGAGACCCGGGATTCTTATCTGGAACTGAATGCTGCGATGGACTGGGATGCTTTGGATTTCAAGCACGAAGGCTTGGTGTCCGCACGCCTGATGGCCGATATCGGAAAACCGGATGTGGTGAGATTCATGGGAAGCATGGATGAAAAGTTCGTCCGGCAGTATCCCTCCGAACCCTTGCGCATCCGTACGGGGATTGACGGAGATTTGAACAAGCTGAAACTGACGACTCTGACCGCCGAACTGCCCGGAGCGATGGAATTGTTCGCCCGGGGCGAGCTGACCCATCTGACGGACAGCCTGTTGCGCGGAGGGGATATCACCCTGGAAGCCGAAACCAAGGATTTGAAGTTTGTCTCCACGTTGGCCGAAGGGATAGAGATTCCATACGGAACGCGCTTGGAAGGCAAATTTACGATGGCGGGCACTAAAATGGGCACGGACCTGCTGCTGATGCAGCCCGAAGCCCAGGCGGTGGCTGCGGCCGATACCCTTCCTATGACGGTTTATAATGACAGCATCTCCGTGGCGGATGATTTCAAGATGGAACGGGCGGCCCGTCTGTTTGCCAGATACGATTGGTCGCGTGACAGGTATGAGGCTGACTTGGCTGTCAATCATTTTGACTTGCACCAGTTTATGCCTGCCGATTCTTTGTACACCCTGTCCACCCGTCTGAAAGTGGAAGGAGAAGGCTTTGACTTTTTCTCCCCCCGTACTTATTTCAATGCGGAGGGTGGTATAGACCGTTTCCATTATGGCAGTTATCATTTGACAGGGATTTCACTGGCTGCCGGACTGGAGAAATCGAAGGTTTATGCTTCACTGGCGGTGAAAAACTGGGCCATGGATGTCAAGGCGCATCTGGATGGTATCTTGAAACCTCATGATGTTTCTGGCGACTTGAAAATGGAGGTGGCGCATCTGGATTGGCAGGCACTTCATCTGATGGATACCCGTTTCCAGACCTCCCAGCACCTGGGGATCCGTTTCAGCAGTGATCTCGGAAAGCGGTATGCCGTAGAGGCCGAGATGACGAATGCCACGATTGTCACGGCCAAACGCACTTCTCATTCCAAGGACCTGTTTGCCGGATTCAGCACTTCCAGAGATTCCACTTTGGCTTATCTGCGTGCGGGGGATCTGGATTTGAGTCTGGAAGGAGCAGGACACATGGAATACATCTCCGGCAGGGCGGACCTGCTGATGAAAAAACTGGCGGAACAATGGGAAAGCAAACACATTGAACAGGAGGAACTCCGGGAATTCCTTCCGGGACTATGCCTGAAAATATCCTCCGGTCCTGATAATCCGATAGCCAATTATCTGTCTATGATGGGATGGTCATACAGCCGTCTGTTCATGGATATGGATTCATCTCCGGCGGAGGGACTGAACGGGGAGGCTTATTTATATGGATTGCGTACGGACAGTCTGACCTTGGACACCATTTATCTGGATGTACAGCAGGACTTGAATGGCATAAATATGCTGAGCGGAGTGGTGAACGGACCCAAGCCGGGGCAGGAGGCGTTTGATGTGACGCTGGAGGGAAATGTGGGAAACAACAGCGCCCAGTTGCTGGTGCAGTATCTGAATGCCCGTAAGGAACAGGGGGTATATATGGGCGTGATGGCCGACCTGCGCCGCCACGGCATACGCATGAAGGTTTTTCCCGAGCACCCCACGTTGGTATACCGCCCTTTTACCGTGAATAAAAATAACTATATTTACCTGGCTGACAACGGGCGGATTCATGCCCAGCTGAACTTGCATGACGAGCAGGGGACCGGACTCAGCTTCTATACCAATCGGGAAGATACCATAGCCAAACAGGACATGACGGTGGAACTTTCACGCATCAGCCTGAAAGAGTTCCGGCGTATCCTTCCCTATATGCCCGATATGGAAGGATGGATCGGGGCGGAAGCGCATTATATAGATTCCGGTCCGAATATGATGGTGAGCAGTGACCTGCGTATAAATGACTTCAAGTATGAAGGCAGCGCGCTGGGAAATTGGGAGCTGGGCGGCGTGTATCTGCCCGGTGAGGCAAAGGATCATCATCTGGATGCCTATATACGTCGTGATGGTGAGGAGATAGCCCATCTGGGAGGTATCTATCTGCCTGCGGAGGAAGGAACGGGAAGCCTGAGCGCGGATATAGCTTTCGAACATTTTCCGCTGAATGTAGCCAATCCGTTTGTGCCCGACCGTATGGTGGAACTGGACGGGGACATTGACGGAACGCTGTCCATGAAGGGGGATCCGGCCAAACCTCTGCTGAACGGGGAGCTGGCGTTGGATTCCGTGACTTTCTTCATGCCGGAAATGTCTGCCATGTTCCGTTTTGATAATGAGCCGGTGCAGGTGGTGAACAGCAAGATGATGTTCAAGGACTTCGATATATTCACCAGAGGCAAGACACCTTTTACTATTAACGGTGAGGTGGATTTCTCGGACTTGGAACGGACGGCGGTGAACCTTAAAATGCACGCCGAGAATTATGAATTGTTGAATGCTCCCCGTACCAAGCGGGCTATGATCTACGGCAAGATGTATGTGGACTTTAACGCAACGCTGCGCGGCCCGGTGGAGGAACTGGTGATGCGGGGGAACATGAACATATTGGGAAAGACCAATGTGACTTACGTTCTGAAAGACTCTCCTTTGACGGTGAACGACCGTCTGGGGGATATGGTGACTTTTGTCAATTTCAACGACACGACATCGGTGGAGGACTCTTCCGTCCAGCAAATATCTTTGGGAGGGATGGATGTGGCCATGACCATGCATATAGACCAGGCGGTGCAGGCACGTGTGGATCTGGTGCCAGACGGCTCCAACTATATGTTGCTGGAAGGAGGCGGAGACTTGTCATTCCAATATACTCCTCAGGGGGATATGTTGCTGACCGGACGGTATTCCCTGATGAGCGGGGAGATGAAATACCAGATTCCGATTATTCCGCTGAAGACGTTTAATATCCAGAATGGCAGTTATGTGGAGTGGACGGGGAATATCATGAATCCGCAGCTGAACATCACCGCAACCGAAAGGGTCCGTGCTTCGGTGGGCGAGGATGGGAAGACTTCGCGTATGGTCGGGTTTGATGTCGGGATCGCTTTGAGCCAGCGGTTGGAGAATCTGGGGCTGGCGTTTACCCTTTCGGCTCCCGAGGATGCGTCAGTGCAGGACCAGCTGAATGCCATGTCGGTGGAGGAACGGGGAAAACTGGCGGTCACCATGCTGGTGACCGGAATGTATATGGCGGAAGGAAACTCGACGGGAGGATTTAATGTGAATAATGCCTTGAACTCATTCTTGCAGAGCGAGATCTCGAATATTGCCGGAAAAGCGCTGGATATCAATGTGGGGATGGAAACCGTGGATGACGCCGATAGTGGCGGAAAACGTACGGATTATAATTTCCAGTTCGCCAAACGTTTCTGGAACAACCGCTTCCGTATAGTGGTGGGGGGGAAAGTCTCTACCGGAAGTACGGTACAGCAGGACGAGACATTTATTGATAATGTATCCATAGAATACCGTCTGGACAACAGCGGTACCCGGTATGTCAAGCTCTTCCACGACAAGAACTATGAGAGTGTGCTGGAAGGTGAGATCATAGAGACCGGGGTGGGTATTGTGCTTCGCAAGAAGATGAGCCACCTGGGCGAACTGTTTATTTTCAAGTCTAAGAAGAAAAAATGATCGTTGGAGATATGAAGAGAAAACATAACATAAACCTGCTTCTATTATCGGCATTGCTGCTGGTGACGGCTGCCTGCTCTACTACCAAGAACTTGCCGGAAGACGAAACACTGTATGTCGGTGTGAAGAATATGGAGATTGTGAATGAGGACAAGACCCCTGCCGGTGTCCAGACCTTGGAAGAGGTGGAGGCCGCTTTGTCTTATCCTCCCAATAATGCCATTTTGGGAAGTAACTCTTTGCGTTTTCCCATTCCCTTCGGCTTGTGGATATACAATGACTTTGTGAAATATCAGGATAAAAAGGGAGTGGGACATTGGATCTTCAACAAGCTGGGATCCACTCCGGTGTATTTGTCTACGGTGAATCCGGAGACCCGTGTGAAGGTGGCGACCAACCTGTTGCACGATTATGGCTTTTTCAATGGTGCGGTGACGTATTCTGTGGACTCGTTGAAGAATCCCCGGAAAGCCAAACTGAGTTATAAGATCGATATGGCGAACCCTTACTATCTGGATTCTGTCATGTATCTGAAATACCCTCCTCGCGCCGATAGTCTGATCAGGGCCACTTATGACCAGAGGGTATTGCGTAAAGGGGATAATTTCAGTGTGCTGAAACTGGAGGAGGAACGCCAGCGGCTGAGTACCCTGTTCCGTAACAATGGTTATTATTATTTCCGTCCCGAATTCATCACTTTCCGGGCGGATACCTTGCGCAAACCGGGAATGGTCAGTTTGCAGGTGGTTCCGAAAGCCGGTGTGCCTGCCGACGCGAAAAGACCTTATTATATAGGGAATACCTCTGTTTATCTCACCGGATATAAAGGGGAGGAGCCTACCGATTCCATTGTCTTTCCGGGAATGACCTTACATTATAGCGGTAAGAAACCCGGTATCCGTCCCGGTGTATTGGCCAAGCGCTTCTTTTACCAGAAGGGGCAGCTTTATTCCCAAGCCCGCCAGAATTTCACGCAGGAGGCTCTGGCGCGTCTCGGCATTTTCAAATTTGCCGAGTTCCGTTATGCTCCGCAAGATACATTGCCGGGGTGCGATACGCTGAATGTGCGGATGAATGCTACATTCGATTTGCCGTATGACGGTGAACTGGAATTTAATGTGACTACCAAAAGTACGGATCAGACGGGCCCCGGAGCGATTTTCAGCCTCTCACGGAAGAATTTCATGCGTACAGCCGCCACGCTTTCTTTCCAGTTGAAAGGGTCATACGAATGGCAGACCAATTCCACGGCGGATGGAAATAGTTCTAAATTGAATTCGTACGAGCTGGGAACTTCTTTCTCATTGGAGTATCCTCGCCTGGTGTTGCCGTGGATGAATAAAAAAATTATGCGCTCACGCTTTCCACAGCATACTTCATTCAAATTGTATATAAATCAGCTGAATCGTGCCCGTTTCTTTAAAATGCTTTCTTTCGGTGGAACGGTGTCATACGATTTCCAGCCTTCGCGGGTATGGAAACATACGGTGACTCCTTTCAGACTGGCATTTAATACGTTGCAGCATACTACTACACGTTTTGATACGATAGTGGACAAGAACCGGAGCTTGAAAATCAGTTTGGGAAATCAGTTTATCCCGGCTATGAGTTATACGTTTACGTATGATAATGCCCCGTTGAAGAAACGCAATAATTTATGGTGGGAGACTTCCTTTACTTCGGCAGGTAATCTGACTTCGTTGGTGTATGCTGCTTTTGGGAAAGGATTCAAGGAAACAGAGAAGGAGTTATTGAAAAGTCCTTATGCGCAATTCCTGAAAATGACATCCGAAGTGCGTTGTTTGTTTAAAGTCGGAGAGAAACAGCATATAGCCACTCGTTTGATGGGGGGGATTTTGTATGCATACGGAAACCAGACTGTAGCACCTTACAGCGAGCAGTTCTATATTGGGGGAGCCAACAGTATCCGTGCGTTTACAGTGCGCTCTATCGGTCCCGGTTCTTATCGTCCCGAAGATAAACAGTATGGTTATCTGGATGAAACCGGAGATGTGAAGCTGGAAGCGAATGTGGAATACCGTTTCCCTATCCTGGGTGATTTGTACGGGGCAGCTTTTCTGGACGCGGGAAATGTGTGGCTGCTGCGTGAACAAAAGAATGAGGAAGGTGAGAATATACGCCCCGGCGGTTTGCTTACTCTTCGTAATTTTGCTAAAAGTGTAGCTTTGGGTACTGGGGTGGGGTTGCGTTATGACCTTACTTTTCTGGTGATCCGCCTGGATCTGGGGATTGCTCTTCATGATCCGTATGACACCGGCAAGAAGGGATATTATAATATTCCAAAGTTTAAGGACGGACTGGGATTACACTTTGCCATCGGTTATCCTTTTTAAAAATAAGGTTTGATTTGCGTCAAAAGGAGGGAAATGATTAATTTGTGTTCGAATTTGAACGGAATGTAGCTTTTTCCTCCGTATTATTTTGTAGCTTTGTGCCATCAAATATTCAATTTTAAATAAATAAACTATGAAACCAACTTTATTTTTATTGGCGGCTGGTATGGGTAGCCGTTACGGAGGATTGAAACAATTGGATGGTCTGGGTCCTAACGGCGAAACTATTATGGATTATTCTATTTATGACGCTATCAACGCCGGCTTTGGAAAACTGGTCTTTGTTATCCGTAAAGATTTTGAGCAAGATTTTCGTGAAAAGATTATCTCTAAATATGAAGGTCATATTCCTTGTGAACTGGTGTTCCAGGCTTTGGACAATCTGCCGGAAGGATTTACTTGTCCTGCAGAACGTACCAAACCATGGGGGACGAACCATGCTGTCATGATGGGAGCTGATGTGATACAGGAACCGTTTGCGGTAATCAACTGCGATGATTTCTATGGACGCGACTCGTTCCAGGTGATGGGCAAGTTCCTTTCCGCATTGCCCGAAGGTGCTAAGAATACCTATTCTATGGTGGGCTTCCGCGTAGGAAATACATTGAGCGAGAGTGGAACAGTATCCCGCGGTATCTGCGGAACCAATGCCGATCATTTGCTGACTTCCGTGGTAGAGCGTACCAAGATTCAGCGCATGGACGGGGAAGTGAAGTATATTGACGATAACGGTGAATGGACAGCTACTCCCGATACAACTCCGGTGAGTATGAACTTCTGGGGTTTTACACCTGATTACTTTGCTTACAGTCAGGAATTCTTTAAAACATTCTTGAGCGATCCCAAAAATATGGAAAACTTGAAGAGTGAATTCTTTATTCCGTTGATGGTGGATAAGTTGATTAATGATGGTACCGCTACGGTTGAGGTACTGGACACTACCAGCAAGTGGTTCGGGGTAACTTATCCAGAAGACCGCCAGAGTGTAGTTGATAAGATCCAGGCATTGGTAGATGCCGGTGAATATCCTGCGAAGTTATTTTAAGATGAGGTAGTGTGGCCTGTGGTCACACCTATTATAATTTACTTTCGGGGGCTGTCTGAAAAATCGGACAGCCCTTTTTGGTCACTGTCACTTTAAAGATTAAATTCTTTGGTCTCCTGCTTTCATTGTTGCATCTTGTATTCGCTGGGAGACAGTCCGGTATGGTGCTTGAAATATTTGCCAAAGAAGGAAGGGTTCGGGAAATTCATAAAGTAGGATACTTCCTGAATGGACATAACGGAGTATTTCAGCAACGCTTTGGCTTCCAGTATCACATATTCGTCAATCCATTCTCCGGCAGTCTTTCCGCTTACTTTCTTTACTACGGTGGAGAAATGCTTGGGACTCAGGAACAATTGTTCCGCATAAAAATCCACGCGTCTTTCTTTACGGTGGTGTTCGGTCAGCAGGTTGATGAACTGATTGAACAATACCTCTTCTCTTTTCAGTGATTTGGGGCTCTCGGAAAGGAATTCCGGTTGTCTCCTATGAAGGATGGAGCCTATCTTGTATAAATAGGCTCCCATTAGTCGGCGTACGATTTCTGTCTTGAAATTGTCGTTCCGGCTTACCGTCTCTTCTATCAGCTGATAGAATGAATTCAGTTCCTGTACCTCTTCTTCCATCAAATGGAATTTGGGATTCTCTTTCAATGAGATGAAAAATGGCATGAAACTGTTCAGGTTGATATACATCTCTTTTAAAAAATCGGATGATATTAAAAACATTTGTGACAAATGAATGCCCGGTGACAATAGGGACTGTAGGATATCGCCAGGAGCACAAATAATCAGATCGTTTTTCTCAATGTCATATTCCCGTAAGTTGATATTGACTTTGGCGGAGCCTTTCTCACGGATGGAGATAATGATCCCATCCAGCCGTAGTGGGTATTTAAAGATGGGATTCATATTCTCGGGTATGTAATGCTCGCTTCTATCCATTACGAAATCATTGTTAATCCCTTTTAAACCGGGATTCATCTGTCGGATACGGGCAATGGATATGTTTCCAATTTCATGTTCCATATTTCTTAATTTTGCCTCAAATGTATAAATCAAAAGTCAATAATCCACTCTTTTTTTCTCATAATATAATTTTTTAATTGAAATTGACGGATGTGAATCCGGAGGAGCTTGATGGCAGGAATTCTTAATTCTATTTAAAAGGGGGAGACTGGCAAACTATTTGTACATAATAACATGTATATTTAACAACAGAATTATAAAGAACAAAGCTATGTCAATGTATTGGATTTTATTTATTGGAATTGCGGTAATCAGTTATATTGTGCAGAACAGTCTGCAGAGTAAGTTTAAAAAATACTCAAAGATGCCTTTGGCCAGCGGCATGACAGGAAAGGATGTGGCTGAAAAAATGTTGCATGATAACGGTATCTATGACGTGCGTGTAACCAGCACTCCGGGTATGCTGACCGACCATTATAATCCGGCAAACAAAACGGTGAACCTTAGTGAAGGGGTATATGGAAGTAACAGTGTGGCTGCTGCGGCAGTTGCCGCCCACGAATGCGGACACGCCGTGCAACATGCGCGTGCATACGCTCCGCTAAAGATGCGCTCGGCTTTGGTGCCTGTGGTGCAGTTCTCATCTTCCATTATGACTTGGGTGTTACTGGCAGGTATTTTGATGGTGAATACTTTCCCACAATTATTACTGGCAGGTATTTGTCTTTTTGCCATGACCACTCTTTTCAGCTTTATTACGTTGCCTGTTGAGATCAATGCCAGCCAGCGTGCGTTGGTATGGTTGAGCAAGGCCGGAATTACAAATTCATATAACCATCATGCGGCAGAGGATGCGTTGCGTTCGGCTGCTTATACGTATGTGGTTGCGGCACTTAGTTCGTTGGCTACACTGATTTACTATATAATGATTTATATGGGACGTCGCGACTAAGACCTTGTAAGGGAAATATATTTTTATTATAGAGGGCTGCCTGCGGGCGGCCCTTTCTGGTTATACTTTGATTTGTTTCGAAATAATTTTTGTTTTAATCTCTTTTTCTTTTCGTTTTAATTTGTATTTTTGTTCCGTCAGCAAAATGAAATAATACCTATGAAAAAACAATTACTGGTCTTTTTAACAATATGTTGTTTCCCGTTTATGCTAAATGCACAAATGCCGGAACGTACTCCCGAGAATATTGCAAAATACAAAGCATTGTGCCGTACTCATATTTATAAAGATATGAAAGGTATGTATCGTGAAGCCGGAGGAGCTTTAATCTTTCCGTTCCTTGCTCCGGGAAGTAATCAATATTTGGATATGCTGTGGGATTGGGACTCTTGGTTGAGCAACATCGCTCTGCGTCAAATCTTATTAGAGAACGGCACGGAAAAGGATAAGCAGGAGGCCCTGAAGTATGAACAGGGATGCGTCCTCAATTCCTTGCACTATGGAGGTATGGACGGTTGGATCCCTATCTGGATAGAACGGAATGCCCCTAGCCGCGAAGAAATGTTGAAGACACGAAATCCTTGGAAAAGCAATATGCATAAACCTACATTGGCACAACATGTCGCCTTTATTGTCCGCAATATGAACGGGGATGCGGAGTGGTTGCGCGATGATTTTTATACGTTGCAGGCATTTGTCTGTAAATATTTGAATTTCCATCGTCACAAGGCTACCGGGTTATTCTATTGGGAAACTGATGAGGCTATCGGAGTTGATAATGATCCCAGTACGTTTTATCGTCCTCAGGGCAGTTCGGGATCCATCTTCTTGAACGCGTTGATGTATCGCGAATTACAGGCTATGGCATACTTGGCCGGCTGTCTGAATTTGGATGATATAGCAGTTTCCTTTGAGAAAGAAGCGGCGGTATTGAAAGAAAAGGTACAAGAGCATTGTTGGGACCCGCGTGACCGTTTTTATTATAGTGTGGATTTGAATCTGCTTCCGGTGGAGAAACCGGATATAAAGGGGCTGCACCCGGGACAACTATTTTTACACGTAGGACAGCCGCGTGACTATGATTGCTTGATCCAGCGTCTTAGTGTGTGGAGCGGATTTATGGCGATGTGGGCTGAAATAGCCACTCCGGAGCAAGCAAAGGAAATAGTGCGGATTCATTTTCACGATACTTGCTCCTTTAACGCTCCGGCGGGAATCCGTACGTTGTCTCCTTTGGAAAAAATGTATAATGTACGTGCCAGTGGGAATCCGTCTTCCTGGCAAGGTCCGGTTTGGATTAATGTGAATTATTTGGTCTTTCGTGGATTGGTGAAATATGGATTTACGGAAGAGGCCCGGGAATTGGCGGAAAAGACCATTTTGCTTTTGGGACGTGACTATGAACGTTTCGGGGCATTACATGAATATTATCTGCCTGATAATGGTGAGCCGGTATTGAATAAAGGTTTTCAGAACTGGAATTTACTGGTGTTGAATATGGCTGCATGGTTGGATGGGAAACCGTTTGTTTGTGAATTCTAGGCAGAACCGTTTTCGTTGTACCGGCCTTTAGAATAATTTGATGATGGAAAACACAATAAAGTTAAAATATATATGGTGTGCTTTGTTCTTACTTCTTTATTGGGGGGGTGCTAAAGCACAGCCTATTTGTGTCGCACGCCAATATACTGTGAGAGATGGGTTGGTTCAGAGTAATCCGGCACAAATACTTCAAGGGCATAATGGTTTTATATGGGTCAGCACCTGGAATGGGGTGAGCCGGTTTGATGGACGCGATTTCGAAACTTTTCAGTTTGATTCTCTTTTGAACCAGCACATGCAGCGGCTGGAGAATACGGCCGACGGCAATTTATGGATGATTGCATACGATCGGCATAGCCTGTATTTATATGATATTCGTGAGAATAAGCTGATCAATGTGCTGAAACAGTATGAACAACATTTTAATACTCCGTTGCAAATAGAAAATTTGTATCCTTTATCCAAAGGGGTTACTTGGGTTACTTTAAATAATGGAGGGTGTTTCAGAATTTCAGATAAAGAGTGTACTATCCCTTCGGGAGTTCAGTATATTACAGCGATTGATGATGTGGAACTGGGGAAAGTCAGCAAGGTCTTTGAAGATAAACAGGGAGAGGAATGGGTGTTTAGTGACAAGGGGGTTAGCATATTGGGCAAGCGGACCATTAGTTCATATCCCTTTTCTATGTTCGAAACTATGGATAACCTTGTTTTTCTTGCTGCACAGAATGGCAGGTTAGCCTATTATGATGTACATACCATGCAGTTCAATATTGTTCCTTTTCAAGAGAAGATCCAGCATATAAACGGAATAAAGGCTTTGAAAGACAATAAACTGGCTGTTTTGTCCGATGAAGGCTTGTACGTCTGCCGTTTTCCTGACCTGACGATGGAGAAATATGATTTCTCTCTTCCGGGACATGAGGATGCGGCTGTGAGAAAAGTCTATCAGGATGCTAAAGGATTTCTATGGATCTTTACCGGATTGCCGGGAATTATCCGGCTTGATCCGGAAACCGGAGTGAAACAATATTTGAATACTCCTTCCGAATACGTGGCTTCTTCTCCGGAAAATGAACTCTTTATTTATGAAGATCCTAATGGAGTGGTCTGGACTATTCCTTATAAAGGTATATTCAGTTATTATGATGAAAAGAGCCGGGAACTGAAAGTTTATTTTACGCCGGGAAGAAATCATATTCCTTATTCTCCTATTATTAAAACAACTTATGTTGACAAACAAAATAATTTGTGGATCAAGTCCCAGCGCTCATTTATAAAAATGTTCTTTCCGCCCAACCCCTATACTTATAAGGAGTTGGACGATTATTTTGATACAAAATCATTTCTGTTTGATAGTGGCGGGCATTTGTGGATTGCAACAAAGAAAGGGACGATACGTATTATGGATTCACAGAAAAACTTACTGGGTTATTTGTCGCCTGATGGGGAACTGATTCAAACGGAAGCAGTTTTTGCAGAAGGTGGAATCTATGTCATGAAGAAGGATCAGGCTCAGACCATCTGGATTGGCAGTAAGGAGAACGGGTTGTTCAAGCTTGTTCCCCGGAGTCGTCCTTATCATTATGAGGTATATCATTATATGAATAATCCGTCGGATCCTTATTCCATCAGTGACAATAAAATATCATGCATTGATGAGGATCATAACGGGCGTATTTGGATTGGCACTTACGGTGGCGGATTGAATTTGGTTGAGGAAAAGGAAGATGGGACGATACGTTTTATTCATGCGGAGAATAAGTTGTCCGGTTTTCCTATTAATCGTACCAACAGTGTTCGTTGTATGGTGGAGGGGCCCGGTCATACGATGCTGGTGGGTACGATAGAAGGCTTGATCACTTTTTCTTCCGATTTTTCGGATTATGAAAACATCCGTTTTTATCTTAACCGTCCTCGTCCGCAGGCGGCTGACGGGTTGTGTAGTGCTGATGTGATGGCTGTTTTACGAACGACAGATGAAACTATCTATTGTTATTGTTATGGAGGTGGCCTTTGTAAGTTGGTTTCATCCAATCTATTATCTGATGAACTTCGGTTCCGGTCGTTCGGCAAAGAGACATCTCCGTTGGCTAGAGCCTTGATTGAAGATAAAAATCATAATATATGGATCGGTTCGGAAACGGATATCACTCTGTTTGATGTGCACAATCATACTTTTGAATCTTTTGGAGAAACTTTTTTCAATCGCTCTTTTAATTATAGTGAATGTCTTCCGGTTACGGACAGGCAAGGAGATATTATAATGGGTACGGAAGGCGGTATGCTTGTCTTTCCTCCGGACAGTGTAGTCAAGCAGACTCATGAATCTCCTATTGTAGTGACAGGCATAAAATATTCGGAGGATAATTTATCTCATGTATTGAATGATGCGGATTATTTGGAGATTCCTACCCGGCGGCGGAGTTTTACAATCTCATTTGCTGCGCTGGATTATACTAATTCTTCGGACATCGAGTATGCTTATAAGTTGGATGATAATCAATGGTATTATATAGGCAAGAAGAACTCGGTTAGTTTTGTAAGCCTTCCGGCTGGAAGATATCAATTTCAGATAAAGGCAACCAATGGGGATGGGATTTGGATGAATGCTGTTAAAACAGTTACTTTACAGGTGTTACCCACCTTTTGGGAAACCGGTTGGGCTAAGGCTTTTTATATAGTTGTTATCTTGGTGATATCTTTGGCTATCGGATATATCTTTTTCTATATTTATTATTTGAAGCATAAGGTAAATATGGAACAAAGATTAGCGGAAATAAAGGTACGTTCCTTTATTGATATCTCACATGAACTGCGTACTCCTTTAACCCTCATAGCCGGTCCGGTATCCGAAGTGTTGTCCCGGGAACCTTTGACCTCCCGTGCCCGGCAGCATCTTCAATTGGTGCAGAAAAACATCAGCCGGATGTTGTTGCTGATTAACCAGGTTCTGGACTTCCGGAAGATACAGAATAAAAAAATGGGCTTGACTGTTGAATATCGGGATATCCTGATCATGCTTCACGATATAATGGATAATTTCCGGTTGTTGGCTACAGAGAAGAATATAAATTTCACTCTTCAGACAACGTTGTCTTCTGTCTTTTTATGGATAGACTGTGATAAGTTCGAAAAAATTATCTTTAACTTGCTTTCCAATGCTTTTAAATACACACCGGATAATAAAGCGATAACGCTGATTGTGACGGAAAGCGGGCAGTTTGTTTCAATTGCAGTGAAAGATGAAGGTGTTGGCATTCAAAAAGATAAAGTACCGTCTATATTTGAGCGTTTTACTACCATATCCAAGGAAAATGACATGCAGCCTTCATCGGGTATAGGGCTTTCGCTGGTGAATGAATTGGTTAAAATGCTGCATGGGGAGATTCTGGTAGAGAGTGAAGTCAGGAAAGGAAGTGTGTTCAAGCTGGTTTTGCAAAAGGGAAAAGAAATATATGCCCGGGATACAAATGTTGAATATATATTGAACGACACTTCGGAAGAGCAGGAAACAGCTTTGGTGGAACCGGAACAAAATGATGGAACATCTTTGCCGGATATGGTTTCGGAGGCAAAGGTACCTTTAGTAAAGGTGATGGTAGTGGAGGATAATGCGGAGCTGCGCCAGTTTATGTGTGACATATTGTCGGATGCTTACCATGTTGTCGGAGTTGCGGATGGTTTGATGGCTTTGGAGGGAATGGAAAAAGAAACTCCGGACTTTATTATAACAGATATTATGATGCCGCGTATGGATGGCATTGAATTGATCAGGCACATCAAGGAGAATGTCAACACTTGTGATATCCCTATTGTTATCCTTTCTGCGAAGTCGTCTGTTGAAGACCGTATTCAAGGATTGCAATTAGGAATTGATGATTATATACCTAAGCCCTTCAGCAGCGATTATTTAAAATCAAGAATCGAGAACTTGATCGCGCAAAGAAAAGCACTTCAGTCGGCTTTCTTGTCAAAGTATGATGCTCAGCCGGAAAAAGCACCCATAGAGGCTATTGCTTATCCTGTATCACAAATCGTTCCTTTGGATGAGCAGTTTATGCAGAAACTGGTAGGTTTTATGGAAGAGAATTACAGTAATCCCGGGCTGCGGGTTAATGATTTGGCAGAGTTTATGAATATGAGCCGTTCTGTTTTTAACCGGAAAGTGAATGGTGTCATTGGAGTTTCTCCGATAGAATATATAAAGAATTACAGGCTGAATAAAGCGAAGAGTTTTATACAAAGTGGCATGTCTTTTTCCGAGGTGGCTTTTGCGGTTGGCTTTTCTGATCCCGGTTACTTTGGCAAGGCATTTAAAAAAGCATTTAATCAGACCTTGACTGAGTATAAAAATAACAATTAAGTTTCGTTTATTGTCGTTTGTGAAAGGATATAGCAAAAAAACACCTTATTAATGTAAGATTTTACCTTTGGTTCTCAAGGGTAAAATCTACCTTTGCACTCATTGACGCAACGTGAAAAAGTTCCGGAAGACTTTGAATGAATATAATTTTTAAATACAGGATAGGATGAGTACAAAATTTTATGTAATGGTTGTTTGGGTGCTGTTAAGCTTTGTGGTAAAAGTAAATGCACAAGACAGCGTGGAGTGTTGGGATCGGTTTGAACTGAGTTTTAAACAGGCTGCAAAAGGGAATCCTTTTGATACACGTCTTTCAGCTACTTTCGTTTGTGGAAAGGAAAAGAAAACGGTGGAAGGGTTTTATGATGGTGAGAATACTTATAGGATACGGTTTATGCCCACTGCCGCTGGGGAATGGAAGTATGTCACATCTTCCAGTATAGGGGCCATGAATGGTCGGAAAGGTACCTTTACAGTGATGCCCGCCGGAAAAGATAATCATGGCATGGTGTTGGTGGATGGAGAACATAACTTTAAATATGCGGATGGCACCCGTTATTATCCGATGGGTACGACGGCCTATGCATGGACACACATGAAGGAAACGACTCAGGAAGCTACTTTGAAATCGTTTGGTGAAGCCGGTTTCAATAAGGTAAGGATGTGTGTGTTTCCTAAAAATTATTCATTAGTGAAAGACGAACCCGCGCTTTATCCTTTTGAAATAAAGAAGATTATAAAAGACCAAGAGGGAAATGAAAAGAAAGAATGGGACTTTGACAAGTTTGATCCGGCTTTTTTCCAGCATTTGGAGAAACGGATAGATCAGTTGAACCGCTTGGGGATTGAGGCGGATTTGATTCTTTTCCATCCTTATGATAAGGGAAGATGGGGCTTTGATGCTATGTCGAATGAGGTGAATGTACGTTACATTAAATACATTACCGCACGTTTGGCTTCTTTTAGAAATGTATGGTGGTCTATGGCGAATGAGTGGGACTATGTAAAAGCTAAAACCGTGGACGATTGGAAAATGTTGGCGAAAACCGTGGTTGAGAATGATCCTTATCGCCATTTATGTTCCATTCATGGGGCAACGGCTACTTATTTTGAGTATTGGATGCCTGAATTTACCCATGTCAGCATACAGGATGAGGCACCGGTGCTGAGCTCTACCGCTTCTGCCACTTTAAGAAAAATCTATCGTAAACCGGTTATCTGTGACGAGGTTGGGTATGAAGGGAATCTGCCTTATCGTTGGGGAAGGTTAAGTCCGCAGCAGATGACTTATTTTATTTTGAATGGTTTGCTGGGAGGAATTTATGTCACTCACGGTGAATGTTACCGGCAGGGGGGCGAGCCTATCTTTTGGGCGCAGGGCGGTCCTTTAAAAGGTGAAAGCTGGAAACGGGTGAAATTTTTAAGAACGATCCTTGAGGCTGCTCCCCATCCGTTGGAAATGGCGGATATCAGTCGTGATCTGGTTACTTCTACTGCCGGACCGGGCTATTATCTGGTCAATATGGGAAAGGATGTGAAAGATTTCTGGGCTTTTAATCTTCCGGTAAAAAATGCGGATTATGGCAAATTGCAAAAGAATAAGCGTTTTAAAGTGGAGATTATTGATGTATGGGCCATGACTGTCACGGAATATCCTGTAATATTTGAAACAACGGAAGAATTGGATTATCGTGTTTTTGATATACAGCATCGGGGGGTAAGAATTCCGGATACTCCTTATATTGTTCTTAGAATAACAGAGGTGAAATGATGGTAGAAGCCTTCCGGTGGGCGATGATTGGAATTTTTAATCATAAAAAAGGCTAATAGTTTTCGATTCTTTTTGTTTTAGCTTAAATTTGCAGTATAATTAATTCCCTAGATATACTAAAATGTTAAATACAGTAGAAGAAGGATTGGAAGATATTCGCCAGGGCAAAGTCTTGATCGTTGTTGATGACGAAGATCGTGAAAACGAAGGCGATTTTATTGTTTCAGGAGAAAAGATCACTCCCGAAATTGTAAATTTTATGATTACTCATGGCAGAGGCTTGTTATGTGCTCCTCTGCCACGTTCACGTTGTGAAGAACTTTGTCTGGCTCCGATGGCGGAAGAAAACACTTCGTTGCTAGGTACGCCGTTTACCATGTCAGTAGATTTAAGAGGATATGGCTGTACTACGGGGGTTTCTGCTTTCGACCGTTCGGCGACTATAAAAGCTTTGGTGGCAGGAAATCTGAATCCTTCCGAATTTGCTCGTCCCGGTCATGTTTTCCCTCTGTATGGTGCGGAGGACGGAGTGTTGGAGCGTAACGGACATACTGAGGCCACACTGGATATGACCCGGATGGCAGGCTTGAAACCCGGAGGGGCTCTTGTTGAAATCTTGAATGAAGATGGCACAATGGCGCGCCTTCCCCAACTATGTGAGGTGGCGGCAAGGTTCGGCCTGAAAATTGTCTCGATTAAGGATATTCAGGAATATCGTAAAAAACATAACCTTTAAATCTGATAAACATGGCACTCAATCAAAGAAGAGTAAAGATCTTGCATCTGATTCGTGAAGACGGACATGCAAAAGTTCAGGAACTTAGTAAGATTTTCAATGTGACGGATGTGACGATCCGTCAGGATCTGGAAGCCTTGGAACAAATGGGATATGTCCAAAGAGAGCATGGAGGTGCGTTTCTGAAAGGAGTGGGATCGTTTGCCAAGACCGGACAATTGTTCAATCAGACTCATTTGGAAGAAAAGAAAGAAATCGCTCAGAAAGCTATTCAGTTTATTCAGGAGGGAGACAGCATAATTCTTGATTCCGGTTCTACAACGACAGAGATTGCAAAGCTTTTGATGAGTTATAAGGAACTGACAGTCATTACCAATGCATTGAATATAGCTTTGATTTTAGGTGAGAATCATGGTATTAATCTGATTGTTACCGGAGGTGAGTTCAAGGCTCCGACGCTTTCATTGACGGGGAAAATGGCAGCCGATTCATTTAAAGATATACGCGCTAATAAATTGTTTCTGGCTACAGCCGGTATTTCTTCGGATATGAAACTGACTTATCCCAGTTTAAGTGATTTGGTGGTGAAATCTGCTATGATAGAGTCTGCCGATAAAGTATATCTGGTGGCTGACTGTTCAAAGATAGGAGTCAGCGCTTTTGCTAGTCTGGGTTCGGTCTCATTAGCCAATGCCATTATTACAGATAGCACTATAACCGAAGAAGATTTTGAAAGACTGAAAGAGTTGGAGGTCGAAGTTATCTGATTCTTGCTGAGATAAAGGTAATATGGGGTGATTGAGGATGTGGGTAAAACGTCCTTGATCACTTTTTTTTTATCACTTTTGATTTATACTCCCCTGCTTGTGCCTGTTTTCTTTTTTTATAACTGTTCTGTTGGGTACAAAACAGATGATCGGAAAGTCTTATCTATATTAGATATGACCTTGTTGACAGAATAAATGAATGATTCCAGTTTACCGGTTGTATGAGAATATACTGTTAATATAATTAAATGTGTTTTTATTTTCTTTCGTTTAGTTTTGGATATTTCCGATTGAATGCCGTTCTTTGCGAAAGAATAAGAAAGTAAACAATAGGAATATGCAAGTTAAAACGTTAGAATTGCAATCGGAGAAGAATCGGAAACGATTGGTCGAGATTGTGTACAAAGCAAAGGCAGGGCACATTGGGGGGGATCTTTCGTGTCTTAATGTGCTTACGGCACTTTATTTTGATATAATGCGTGTTTGGCCGGACAAACCAAAGGAAACGAAAAGAGATCGTTTTGTAATGAGTAAGGGACACTGTGTGGAGGCTTTATATGTCACTCTTGAGGCGAAAGGTTTTATTTCTCATGAGGTGACCGATACTTTAGGAGAATTCGGATCTATATTGTCCGGTCATCCTACCATAGAAGTGCCGGGCATTGAGGTCAATTCCGGAGCTTTGGGGCATGGGTTGTCTATCGGGGTTGGAATGGCGATTGCAGCTAAAATGGATAAAGCTGATTATAAAACTTACGTGTTGATGGGAGATGGTGAGCAAGGAGAAGGTTCTATCTATGAAGCGGCTATGGCAGGAAATCAATATAAATTGGATAATCTGGTAGCCATTATTGACCGTAACCGTCTGCAGATCAGCGGTACGACTGAAGAGGTCATGTCATTGGAGAGTATGCGCGACCGTTGGACGGCTTTCGGCTGGGATGTATTGGAAATGAACGGAGATGAGATGGAAGATATCATCCGGACTTTCCATTCCATTGATTATACAAATAAAAAACCTCATTTGCTTATTTCCCATACCACAAAGGGTAAAGGGATTTCCTATATGGAAGGCATCGCAAAATGGCATCATGGTGTGCCTACAGTCGAGCAATACGAAGAGGCTGTTCGTGAGATATCCGGAAGAATTGAAAAACTAGAAAAAGAAAACAATGGCAAATAATATGATAGCGTGCAGAAAGAGTTTTACGGATACATTGCTGGAGTTGGCTCATCTGGATAAAGATATAGTGGCAGTTACAACAGATGCCAGAGGTTCGGTTACTTTAGGAGATTTTGCGAAAGAACTGCCCGGACAGTTTGTGGAATGTGGAATAGCCGAGCAGGATGCGGTAGGGATATCAGCGGGTTTGGCGCATAGCGGAAAGAAAGTGTTTGTCTGTGGTCCGGCTTGCTTTTACGTGGCACGTAGCTTGGAACAGGTAAAAGTGGACTTGGCTTACAGTCAGAATAATGTGAAAATATTGGGAGTGAGCGGTGGCGTGGCATACGGTGCTTTGGGGGCCACTCATCATAGTTTGCATGATATTGCCGTGTTGAGAACATTTCCGGGAATGAATATTGTTCTGCCTTGTGATGCCCGCCAGACACGCAAGTTGGTCAAATTATTAGTCGATTACCCTGAACCGGTATATGTGCGTGTAGGAAGGGCTGCCGTTCCCGATGTGTATGAGAATGATGATTTTGAATTTGTTCTGGGAAAAGCCAATACGTTGCTGGATGGTACGGATCTGACTATCATTGCCGCCGGAGAAACGGTTTATCATGCTTATCAGGCCGGCTTGATGCTGCGTGAGAAAGGCGTTCAGGCACGTGTGCTGGATATGTCTTCCATCAAGCCTGTTGATGTGGAAGCCATCAGGAAAGCGGCGGAAGAAACCGGACGAATTATCACCGTAGAAGAACACAGCCGGTTTGGCGGCTTGGGAGCTATTGTAGTTGAGACGCTTTCTGAAAATCCGGTTCCGGTGCGTATTATCGGCATCCCCGATGAGAATGTGGTTCACGGAAACTCTCATGAAATCTTTGCTCATTATGGCTTGGATAAAGAAGGGATCTGCAAGGATGCGCTTGAATTCATGAAAAAATAAACATATCCTTTTTAAATCTAATAGTATGATTAGCAGAATAATTACTATAGACCAAAGTACTTCGGCGACAAAAGCTATGTTGTTCTCTGAAGATTGCGAATTGTTGCATCGGGTAAATATAGAACATCAGCAATTCTATCCGCAGATAGGATGGGTGGAGCATGATGCCGAAGAAATCTATAAAAATACCATAGAAGCGATACATTGTCTGCTTGAACAAGAAGAAGTGAGTGGAAAGGATATTTCTTATTCTCTTGCCATCACGAATCAGCGTGAGACGGTGGTCGTTTGGAATAAGCGGACGGGTAAACCTGTTTATCACGCCGTGGTATGGCAATGTCAGCGGGGAGCGGCCATCTGTAAAGAGCTGAAGGATAAGGGATACAGCGGACTGGTACAGCAAAAGACCGGATTGCTTATCGATCCTTATTTTTCTGCCAGCGGTGCCAAGTGGATATTGGATAATGTGGAAAATGCACGTGAACTAGCAGAAAAAGGCGATTTGTTGATGGGTACAATTGATTCCTGGTTGATTTGGAAACTGACCGGAGGCAGGAAGCATCTGACTGATTATACGAATGCCTCGCGTACCATGCTTTTCAATATTCATACACTGGACTGGGATGAGGAACTATTGGAACTCTTCATGATTCCCCGGAACATGATGCCGGAGGCTTTGCCTTGTGACTCTGTTTTTGGAGAAACAACGATAGAGGGGCTGTTTAAATCTCCGATACCAATAGCAGGGGTCTTGGGTGATTCCCATGGAGCATTAACCGGTCAGATGTGTTTTGAGGCAGGTATGGGCAAGGTGACATACGGAACGGGATCATCTGTTATGGTTAACATAGGGGAAGAGGCTGTCACTGCTCCTGAAGGGCTGGTCACATCTGTCGGATTCTCCGCTTTAGGCAAAGTGTATTATGCTTTCGAAGGCAATATCCATTGCACCGGAGCTACGATCAAATGGATGGTGGAGAAACTGGGGCTGGTGGACTCGTTCAATCAAATTGAAACGTTAGCAACCTCGGTTAAAAACAATGATGGTGTCTATCTGGTTCCCGCCTTTACCGGATTGGGAGCTCCTTGGTGGAAACCGGATGCTAAAGCTGCCATTTGGGGAATGACACTGAATGCCGGGAAGGCGCATGTATTGCGTGCCGGATTGGAATCTATTGCTTATCAGGTAAAAGATCTCATAGACATGATGACCCGGCAGGCTGGTATTGAACTGAAAGCGCTTCGCGTTGACGGAGGTCCCACAAAGAATCAGTTCCTGATGCAATTCCAGGCCGACATGTTGCAGGCCGTCATTAACCGTTCGGAGATAGAGGAAGCTTCTGCGTTGGGGGCTGTTGTCATGAATGGTTTTGCCCGCGGCAAGTGGAACAGTTTTCAGGAGGCGGCTGCCATGCGTACCATTGATAATTGCATCACTCCCTGTATGGAAGAAAAAGAACTTCAATCCTTGTATAGCGGATGGCGTGAGGCTGTAAAGAAAGTAATAGGACAGAATAACTAACTGAATATATCGTAACTTTTAATACCATTAAAGATGAAAAACAAGAAAAAAATGTGTTTTGGTGTCATCATTGGAACACGCGCTTATTTTAACTCGGAATTAGCAAAAGATGTCCGTAAACAATTGTTGGAAACACTGACAAAAGAAGGCTATGACTATGTCATTCTCCCTGAAGACGCCACGCCTACAGGCAGCAGCAGTATCGAAACAAGAGAAGATGGCTTGAAATGTGCTAAATTGTTCCGTGAGAACCGTGACCGTATTGATGGAATCATTGTTTCATTACCTAACTTCGGTTTTGAAATCGGTATTATCAATGCTATCAGTGTGGCCGAGCTGAATGTGCCTGTTTTGGTTCAGGCATGTGACGATGAGAATGACAAGGTGGATTTGGACAGTCGCCGTGATGCGTTCTGCGGAAAGATTTCCGTATGCAATAACTTGTATCAGTATGGCATTCCTTTTACTGATACTACTCTTCATACTTATTCTATTTATTCTGATTTGCTGGCTGCCGATATTAATAGGTTCGCTGCGATTTGCCGTGTGGTTAATGGCCTTCGTCACGCCCGCATCGGCGCCATCGGTACTCGTCCGGCCGGTTTCCAGACCGTCCGCGCCAGCGAGAAACTGTTGCAGGCATCGGGCATTACAGTTGTTCCGGTAGATCTTTCTGAAATCTTGGCTGCCGCCCGTAAAATTGAAGATGCTGATGAAACGTTACAAGCAAAATTGAAAGAAATCAGACAATATGCTGTTGTTCCCGAACAATACAATGATAAACTGATGTTGCAAGCTAAATTTGGTGTGGCTGTAGAACAATGGATGGAGGCTAACGAAATTGATGCCGTAGCTATTCAGTGTTGGGATTCATTGGAGCAAAACTATGGTTGTGCGGCTTGTGTGACCATGAGTATGTTGAGTGAAAAATTAATCCCTGCTGCTTGTGAAGTAGATATTGCCGGTGCGGTGTCCATGTATGCGTTGACATTGGCTTCCGGTCGCCCATCGGCATTGCTCGACTGGAACAATAACTTTGCCGAGGATCGTAACAAGTGTGTATGTACACATTGTGGTAACTTCCCTAAATCATTTGTAATGAATGATTTGAAGTTGGGTACATTGGGAGTGTTAGGCAGAACATTAGGTAAGGTGCATACTTTCGGGGCTGTTTATGGCAAAGTAAAACAGGGTGATTTCACTTTCTTCCGTATTTCTACAGATGATACCAAAGGCTGTATCAAATCTTATTTGGGCAAAGGTGACCTGACTGACGATCCATACGGAATGGATGGCTGTATAGCAGTGACCAAGGTCGATAACCTGCAACCGCTTATGAAATATATCTGCAAGAATGGATTCGAGCATCACGTGGCGATGTGCCGTGGCAATGTGAAAGATATTCTGGCGGAAGCTATTGAAACTTATCTGAACTGGAATATCTATATTCACGAATAATATCGGTGAACTATGATATTGGTAGATAACTATTTTTTGGCAATCCTCTGCTGTGTCATTTGCTGTGCCTGCTGGGGCTCTTGGGCGAATACACAGAAGATGGTTGCCGCCAAGCAATGGAGCTTTGAACTGTTTTATTGGGATTTGACTGTCGGTCTGTTCCTTACAGCTTTATTGGGGGCGGTGACTTTGGGAAGTATGGGAAGTGAAGGCCGTACCTTTTTTCAGGATCTGGCAGTCATGGACTGGTCTAGCATTAAATATGCATTCTTGGGTGGTGTTGTGTGGAACTTCGGTAATATATTCCTTACCGCAGCCATTGCCGTAGCCGGCATGTCAGTAGGTTTTCCCATTGGCGGCGGGTTGGCATGGATTGGCGGCATCGTGTTCAATTATTTGTTGATCTCCCTTGCGGGACAGACTTATCAGGGAAACCAGTTTTTGCTATGGAGCGGAGTGCTGGTTATCATTGCAGCTATTCTGATTTGTGGAAAAGCGTATGGTAAGTTGTCGTCCGGCAAAGCTTCTACACCCAAGAAAGGGGTTCTGCTGGCTGTTATGGCTGGTATTGCTATCATGTTCTTTTACGGACTGGTGGTGAAATCTCTTGATCCGCAGTATGTGGCGGGTGGCACTGGAACGCTGACTCCTTATACGGGTGTGTTCTTCTTTGCGGTAGGTATTCTGGTCAGTACACCGATATTTAACACATTTGCCATGAAACATCCCGTGGAAGGCAAAGTGGTGACGATGAAAGATTATTTTGCCGGTGACGCAAAGACTCATCTCACGGGCATGTTGGGAGGCTTTATCTGGATGGGGGGTATGGTGATTAGTTTTATGGGAGCGGGAGCTGCCAATCCGGCCATCTCATACGCCCTTAGCAATGCGGCGCCTGTGGTGGCGATGATCTGGGGAGTCTTTGTCTGGAAAGAATTTAAAGATGCTCCGCAAGGTACTCATAAACTGATTGCGGCCATGTTCGCCTTGTTCATTATCGGATTAATAAGCATTACTTTGTCAAATTAAAATTTTGAATGAAGAGAAACTATAAAATAGGGCTTGTAATGAAGTCATTGCAAGCCGATTTTTTCCAAGTCATGAAAGAGGGGGCCATTCAGTATGCGGCCCCTCTTCCATTTTTGGATTTGGTTTGTGTGGGAACGGCTACACAGACAGAGGTCATGGAACAGATCGACTTGATGTATTCTTTGATTGACCGGCAGGTCGATGCCATCGTGTTGGTGCCTATCGATTCGAAAGCCTTAGTTCAGCCGGTAGTAGAAGCTGCCAGGAAAGGAATACCGGTAATCAATATTGATATCCGGTTAGATGCTCGGCTATTGGAGCAGGCAGGAGTGGAAGTTGCCTTTGTAGGACCGGATAACTTTACAGCCGCATACGGAGTGGGTAAATTATTGAGCAAAAAGCTACAAGTTAGAGATGAGGTTGCTATTATTGAAGGACTGGCAGTAGCCGATAATGCGCAGCAGCGCAAAAAAGGTTTCTTGAGAGCTATAGAAGAGAAGGGATTGCAGTTGGTGGCGTCCGAACCTGCCGATTGGGAAACGTCTAAAGCCGCCGAAGTCTTTCAGACGTTGTGGATGCGGCATCCTGATTTGAAAGCTGTATATTGCAGCAATGATGCGATGGCATTGGGAGTTCTCGGACAGATGCAGCAGAAAGGGCGTTACTTGCCGGTGGTGGGTTTTGATAATGATGCGGTCATGAAAGAATTTCTTTCTACAGGAAAACTGGTTGCCACAGTTGATATTTTCAGTTCGCAGATGGCTGTTCGGGGGATTGAGTTTGCTTTGGATGTCTTGGAAGGAAGAGTAGAGAATAGAGGGGAGCATTCTACTGCCTATTCGATCATAGCCTGTTGATTCATTTTACACTTTGCGTCAGTCCCCTCTGAAAAAAACGGGTGATTATAGCCTGATGGCATTCGGATCGTGTGATGAAATGCCTCCTGCCTGGTAATCATTCGATGAGCCATTCCCCCAGATTCCTTTTTTCGGCGTCGAAGGCTACTCCTACTTTGACCACCTGTCTGCCGTCTGCGGTGTAAGGCAGGAGATAGCCTTTTTCATCAATCTGCTTCAAAGCCTCTTTGGCAGTGCCGTTCAGCTTGAACTCGAAGACATAGATATAGTCCGCTGTCTTTACTACGGCATCGGCACGTCCCTTGGCGGTACGCACTTCGGCTTGTGTGAATTGTCCCATCAGCTTGAAAACCAGGTAGAACACCACTTGGTAGTGGCGTTCCGTCTTCACGTTCAGTTCATAAGGGAAGTCCGCGAAGAAGCAGGTCAGCCGGTTGAGGAAGGCCTCTATGTCGCCGCTGCGCAGCTCGCGCACAAATTTTCCGATATAAAAAGAGGTGTCGGTAGATGAGACGGGGGTATAAAAAGGTGCTGCGAAGTTGAGAAAACCGTATTTCACCTCTTCATTCGGGAAAGACAGGGTGTATTCCCTGAACTCGTTATCGTATGACTTTATCGTCAGGTATCCGCTCTGGTAAATCATCGGGACGGGATTGGCTAGGTTCGCCCGGTCGTCAGTCAGGGAGGCGGAAGACACCTCGATGCCGTCCAGCTGCCGCAGGTCGAAGTCCGTCCGTTTGAGCATCTCTACCAGGAACGTCGGTGTTCCGCTGGCAAACCAGTAATCATCGAAACGGGACTTGGCAAGGGCGTTCAGTACACTGAAAGGATTGTACATGGGGGTGAATTCTTTTTCCGGAGTAAAACGGTAACCGTCGTACCTGCGGGTCAGCTGCTCCACGGCTTGTTCGTAAGTGATTCCCGCCTGCGCCGCCAGCGCCTGTAGTTCGGAGGCGAAGGTCGCTTCTATCTCCGCACAGGTCATGCCGCAGAGGGTGTTGTATTCAAGGTCCAGGCTGATATCGTTCAGCTGGTTGAGCGTGCTGAATATTCCCATCTGCGCAAATTTGGTCACTCCGGTGATAAAGACAAACTGAAGATAAGGGTCGGCATCTTTAAGCACCGTATAAAAAGCGGTCAGTGTCTTGCGGAAGTCTTCCTGCAGGTCGGGATTATCGAACGTTTGAAGCATGGGCTTGTCATATTCGTCCACGAGCACCACAACGCGGCGCCCGGTCTGTTCGCAGGCACGTCGGATGACAGTGGAGAAGCGCCCGGAGTATGTCATGGTACCTTTGTCTACGCCATACATTTCCTCCCATTTTTCCAACTGCAACTCAAGCATTTTTTCCAGCCGTTCGCGGCTGTCGTATTTCTCGGCGTTAAGACTCAGGTGCAGCACCGGATATTCATACCAATTCTGTTCCAGCTGCTCGATGGCGAGTCCCTTGAATAATTCTTTCTTTCCTTTGAAGTAAGCCTCAAGGGTGGAAAGCAGCAGGCTTTTCCCGAAGCGCCGGGGACGACTGAGGAAATATGGTTTCCCCTTTGTGACAAGACGGTAGATTAAAGCGGTCTTATCTATATATAGATATCCTTCCGAACGGAGAAATTCGAAATTTTGTATCCCTATCGGGAGTTTACGGCGCATATCGGTGGACATACTCATAACGGCTTTCGGTTTTAATATAACAGTATGATGGACAAAGATAGCAAACATATGTATATTATACAATAAACAAAGCCACTAATAATGGACTCCAATACGGCTTTTTCATTTAAGCTTTGAATTGGGTGTACAATATCCCTGCCCCTGCCAGTGTGGCATGGGTGGAGAAAGATAGATAGGCCGGGATAGGAAAAGACAAAACGATATTCCATACGCACGCAAGTGACAGTGGCGTATGGATGTAATCAAGAACCAATAGAAAGTTGGACGCGAAAATGCCCTCATGCCCTCACTTTTACTATAACTTGCTTATAATGAATAGCTTATTAGTGGTGGTAGCATTTTCATTAGTGAGGGCATTGCCCTCACTAATAAGCGCTTAAAAATAAATTATTACAATATTGTTGCATGATATACAGTACTTTTATTGCTGGTTTTTGGGGAAGTATTCAGTTTACAGCGAATGCGTGCGAATTAATTTATATTGTTGATTGACAGTTTTTTGCACGCATGTCCTTGCAGATAATTGAAAATCTTCATGGGTGATCAGCCCTTCTTTGTTTCCCTCTGTAATATCGGAATAAAAGTGACATGCAAATAACTGCTCAAAAGGCGAATTTGCTCAATTCCGGTGTTGTTTTGTCACAATACCTCCTCTTTTTCATCATTTAACGCCTAACGTTCGTCTTAATAAAGCGGCTTCATGGCTTGTGCATCTGCTTGGCGGTAGTCTATATGTGCATATTTCCCTGTCTCTTAGTTGTTTTCTCCCTTTCCTTTTCCTGCTTTTTATTGTTTGTAATTGCTTAGCCACCTAGGTGGCTAAGTCTAACCACGATGGTAGTTAAGGTTAACCACCTAGGTGACTAGACTTAACCACGTCCGTGGTTAACGAATATTGAACTTTCAATCATCAAAGAAGAACAGTATAACACAAGCTACGGTGGCCGCTATTTATGCCGCTTGTGTGAGGTAGGAAAGCTGAAAAAGCCGTGTCATTCAGTGCCATTTCTCTTTTTTTATTCGTTTATTACGTAGAATTGTCGTAATTTTGTGCCTCAAAATAAATTAAATAGAATCAGTATGGCAGCAAAACCAGGTATTCCGAAAGGAACGAGAGATTTTTCGCCGGTAGAAATGGCGAAACGTAACTATATATTCAATACGATTCGTGACGTGTTCCATCTTTTCGGCTATCAGCAGATTGAAACTCCTTCGATGGAGAATTTATCGACATTGATGGGGAAATACGGTGATGAGGGGGACAAGTTATTGTTTAAGATACAGAACTCGGGTGATTATTTCAGTGGCATTACCGATGAGGAGCTGCTGAGCCGTAATGCGGTGAAATTGGCAAGCAAATTCTGCGAGAAAGGATTGCGCTATGACCTCACCGTACCGTTCGCCCGTTATGTGGTGGCACACCGCGATGAAATCAGCTTCCCTTTCAAACGTTATCAAATTCAGCCGGTATGGCGTGCGGATCGTCCTCAGAAGGGACGTTACCGCGAGTTCTACCAGTGCGACGCCGATGTGGTGGGCAGCAACTCCCTGCTGAATGAGGTGGAACTGGTACAGATGATTGACAAGGTATTCGGAAAATTCGGAGTACGTGTCTCCATCAAAATCAACAACCGCAAGATACTGACAGGTATTGCCGAGATCATAGGCGAGGCCGATAAGATTGTAGATATCACGGTCGCTATCGACAAACTGGATAAAATCGGTCTGGACAATGTGAATGCGGAACTGGCTTCCAAAGGTATCCCCCAGGAGGCGATTGACAAATTGCAGCCGATTATTTTATTGAGCGGAACCAATGAGGCGAAACTGGAAACGTTGAAGACGGTCCTTGCCGCCAGTGAAACTGGTATGAAAGGAGTGGAAGAAAGTGAATTTATATTGAGAACCGTGGCCGGACTGGGCGTGAAGAGTGAGGTAGAACTGGATTTGACACTGGCCCGTGGACTGAATTATTATACAGGTGCTATTTTTGAGGTGAAAGCTTTGGATGTGCAGATTGGCAGCATCAGTGGAGGTGGCCGTTACGACAATTTGACCGGTGTGTTTGGCATGGACGGCATGTCGGGCGTAGGTATCTCTTTCGGTGCCGACCGTATCTTCGATGTGCTGAACCAATTGGATCTTTATCCCAAAGAAGCCGTGAACGGAACAGAACTGCTGTTTGTGAACTTTGGCGACAAGGAAGCGGCATACTGCCTGCCTGTACTTGCAAAAATGCGCGAGGCGGGGGTGCGTGCCGAGATTTATCCGGATGCCGCCAAGATGAAAAAGCAGATGGGATATGCCAATGACAAGCAGATACCTTTTGTTGCCATTGTGGGTGAGAATGAAATGAATGAAGGAAAACTGACCCTGAAGAATATGACTACGGGCGAACAGTCATTGGTTACACCGGATGAGTTGTTGACAGTGGTAAAGGCCTAGTTCTTTTCATCACCGATTGGAGCCTGCTTTCATTTTATTCAGCTTTCTTTTGAGCGATCTTATGGAAGAGGATTGAACAGGCTCTAGACTGACTTATTGAAACTTTTATCAGAGCGTGGCCATTCCGGACGAAGTGAGGAATCTGGAAGAGGTTTGCAGATTTGCATGATGTCCGGAATGGCGTAACGAAACCGTTGGCTTTTTTAATAGGCTATCTTGTCCAGTATTCCGCTCAGATGCGCAATGGCCACCCCGTAATTGGTCATAGGAACCTGTTGGCTGCGGGCATTGTCTATGCGGCTTACTACATATTTTCGGTTGAACATGCACGCTCCGCAATGAATAATCAAATCGTATGCCGTCAGATCCTCCGGAAAGTCTGTCCCTGCAACGATATCTATCTGCAACGCTTCGCCTGCCTTTTTACGCAACATGCGCGGAAGTTTGACTCTTCCTATATCCTCGGACAGAGGGGCATGGGTACAAGCTTCCGCTATCAGTACCCGTGACTGTGGGGTGAGGCGGTCTATGGCTGAGGCTCCTTCTATATAATAATGTATATCTCCTTTGTATCCTGCCATCAGTACGGAGAAAGAGGTGAGCAGGCTTTCCGCAGGCTTTTGTTCATAAACAGTATGAAATACCTGTGAGTCGGTTATGATCAGTTTGGGGGGATAGGACAGCGCCTGCAAGGTGGCGGTCATTTGGTCGGTCGTACAGCTCATGACCAGGCATTTCTTGTCCAGCAATTCGCGTAGGGTCTGTACTTGTGGAAGGATGAGGCGCCCTTTGGGGGCTTGTATGTCTTGTGGCATGACCAGGAGCACCAAATCTCCCTCCTTTACCCAATCTCCGGTGATGGTCTGTTGTCCGAAATCCGCCGGCAGCTTTTCCAGAATAGCTTGACGTATTTTCTCTATACCTGTTTGCTCTTTTGCGCTGATGATGAGGGGCTTTTGACCGCATTCCTTTTTGATACGGTTCTCGGCGGATGCTGTGTCTTTTCGTAAATCAGCTTTGTTCAGTATCAGGATGACCGGAATATTCCTTTCATTTAACTGCTTTATCCATTGCTTTTCGTCCTCACAATCACCGTCTTCGCAAAGAAGCAGAGCGATGTCTGTCCGCTCTATGGCTTTCAAGGTGCGGGCGATGCGCATTTCTCCTAATACACCTTCATCGTCAAATCCCGGAGTGTCGATAAAGAGGCAAGGGCCGATGCCTTGCATTTCCATCGCTTTGCTCACGGGGTCTGTCGTTGTACCGGGAATATCCGATACAAGGGCGGTGTCTTGTCCGGTCAAGGCATTGATTAAAGAGGACTTGCCACTGTTTCGTTTTCCGAACAGGGCGATATGGAGGCGGTTTGCTGTGGGGGTATTATTTAAACTCATGGTTCATTCTTCTTAAATTGGGTTTATGGTCCGCATGGAAATATCGTCCGGCTCAGGGGACGGTCAGAATCTGAAATCCCGTTTCCCTGCTTCTATCTCTTCCAGGTTGCGGGTTGCTATCTCTTTGATTCTCGGATTGGGAATATGCGCCAATTCTTCTCTGATCAGTCGGATTCCTTTGCTCCGTGTATCCGGTGTGGCATAGTCTTCCAGATATTCTTTCAGTGTCATCAGCGCATTGGGAGCACAGCAATTGGCTATCTGTCCCGATTTGACCAAGGACATGAAACGGTCACCGGTACGTCCTGCCCGGTAACAGGCTGTGCAGAAGCTGGGAATATGCCCCAGGTCGAGCAGCCAGTTCACGACTTCGTCCAGTGTGCGTGTGTCGCTTACATCAAACTGTGCGGAATTTTCTTCCGTTGGCTCGGGGGTGGCATAGCCGCCCACGCTGGTGCGCGAGCCTCCGCTGATCTGCGAGATTCCCAACTCCAACACCTTCCGGCGGGTTGCCGCCGATTCGCGCGTAGAGATGATCATTCCCGTATATGGAACAGCGATGCGGATGACCGCCACAAGCTTGCAAAATATATCATCTGAAATGGCATCGGGAAAGTCCTGTGTCGAAATGTCGTCGGCCGGACAGATACGAGGTACGCTGATGGTGTGCGGCCCTACTCCGAAAGTGGCTTCCAGATGTTCGGCGTGCATCAGTAATCCGGTGAAGTCATACCGGTAGGTGTTCAGACCGAACAAAACACCTAGTCCCACATCGTCTATCCCCCCTTCCATGGCACGGTCCATGGCTTCGGTGTGATAGGCGTATTTGCTTTTCGGCCCCGTGGGATGCAGTGCTTCATAATTCTCTTTGTGATAAGTCTCTTGAAACAAGATGTACGTACCGATACCTGCCTCTTTCAGCCTGCGATAGTTTTCCACGGTAGTGGCGGCAATATTGACGTTCACCCGGCGGATGGCCCCGTTTTTATGTTTGATGCTATAAATGGTTTGGATGGATTCCAGTATATATTCCATCGGATTCCGCAACGGATCCTCTCCGGCTTCCAGCGCCAGGCGTTTATGTCCCATATCCTGTAGGGCGATCACTTCCTTACGAATCTCTTCCTGTGTCAGTTTCTTGCGCGCTATGGTTTTGTTCTTCAGATGATAAGGACAATAAACGCATCCGTTCACACAATAATTGGAAAGATAGAGTGGCGCGAACATCACGATGCGGTTGCCATAAAACTTATGTTTGATTTCCTGTGCCAGCCGGAAAATGCGTTCTGTCAAATCCGGTTGGTCGCATTCCAATAGCAAAGCTGCTTCACGATGAGACAGCCCTTTGCATCGGGCTGCTTTGTCAATCAGCGACTCTATCAGGCCGCGATTGCTTTTATGGGTGCGGGCATAGTCCAGTGTGTCCAGAATCTCCTGGTGATCAATGAACTCTTCCGCAATCTTTGAATCTACTTTATACATGTTTGTTAGTGGTTAGTGATAGTCTCCTCTTTCTGTGGATATTTGGTAACCGATTGTCTCCAGCTGTTGTGCCAGGTTTCGCAAACCTTCGGCGGCTTCGGCGCCGAAAGCGGCTTTGTTGTCATACAAAGCATATTTTTCTCTTTGTTCCCGGGGGGAAAGGTTGGGCATTACTACATTGGCTCCTGCCAATATTCCTTTTTCCCGCCCGTCCGGTGACAAAGTGGCAAGGGCGGTGGTCGAAGGAATCAGGGCTGACGGGTGCATTAGCCGGAAAAGGGATAATAGCTTGAGAGTCATTTCTGTACTTCCGGCCGGTTCTGTTCCGAATGGTGTGTCATGGTGGGGGATAAATGGACCGATACCGATCATTTGGGGGCGGAACTGTTCTATGAACAACAGATCTTCCACCAGATGTGTCAGGGTTTGTCCCGGACTGCCTACCATGATTCCTGTTCCGGTTTGATATCCAATTTCTTTCAGTGCTTGCAGGCATTGAAGCCGGTGTTTCAGTGACATGTCCCCGGGATGTAATTTCCGGTAGTGCTGCTCGTTGTGTGTTTCGTGCCGGAGCAGATAACGGTTGGCGCCTGCCCGGAAGAAACGTCCGTATGCTTCCCGTGATTTCTCTCCTAATGAAAGGGTGATGGCACAATCGAGGTATTCATTGTGGATGGCGGCAACGGTTGCTTCTATCCATTCATCTGTTAAGGCCGGATCTTCACCGCCTTGCATCACGAATGTGCGGAACCCGAGCGCATATCCTTCGCGGCAACACTCCAGAATACTTTTACGGCTCAATGCGTAGCGGGTGACGGCGGTATTCCCTTTTCTTATTCCGCAATAATAACAATTGTTACGGCATCGGTTACTCACTTCGATCAGCCCGCGGATAAATATGGCATTCCCGAAATGTGCCAAAGCAACCTCCCTGGCCTGTTGCTGTAAATATAATAAGGTGTCAGTATCCTGACAGGAGAGGAGGCTGGCGTATTCCTCACCTGTCAGGCTATGGTCGTGACGTAATTTGTCAATCAGTCGCTTCATGCATACTTTTAATACGTTTCTTTCTGCTTGGCCAGTTCCTGTACCAACTGGCGTTTTCCGTTATTACTGCCACTGTGCGTGCTGGGACCTGTGATGCAGCCGCCTTCGCAGGCCATCACTTCGATAAATTGTCCGGGGGCTTTGCCCGATTTGGCGTAGGCGCGCAATGTCCCGATATTTTTTTTGTTTAAATCAGAGACTTGTATGGCGTTTATTTTGTCCGCCTCCATTTTCAGGAATGCTTTTACCGCTCCCATTACTCCGCCGGCTTGTGCAAATCCATGTGCTTCCCGTACGGAAGAGAACTCCATGGCGTATGGTTGGACAATATCCAGATTTACTTCGAATGCATCGAATATGGAAGACACTTCTTCGAACGTCATTACGAAATCTACCGCTTCATCGCGCTGTGCTTCCTTGCGCTTGGCCACGCAGGGACCTACAAATACTACTTTGGCATCGGGATACTTCTCTTTGGCAATCCGTGCTGCATAATACATGGGGGAGCCGGTGCCTGATACGTACTTTTTCATATCGGGCAGGTATTTGTTTACCAGTTCTATATAGGACGGACAGCAGGAAGTGGTCATGAACTTCTGTCCTTCTTCCAGTTTCTCTATCAGTTCATGCGCTTCGTGCTCTACGGTGGTCATGGCTCCTTGAGCCACTTCTATCACATCCGTAAAACCAATCTGGCGGAAAGCGCCATACACCTGTTCGATGGTGGTGCTGAACTGTCCCAAAATAGATGGTGCTACAATGGCTACCACCCGTTCTCCCTTACGGATGCGTTGCAGCACGTCGAAAGTCTGGGATATTTCGAAAATGGCTCCGAAAGGACAAGCATTCATACATTTACCGCAATAAATACATTTGCTTTCGTCAATGTGTTCTATGCCGTGCTCGTCTTTGCTGATCGCCTTGACGGGGCAGGATTCCTCACAAGGGACAGGAATATAGACAATCGCGTGATAAGGGCAGCTTTTGTGGCAGATGCCGCAACTGATGCATGTGTCATGGTCAATCCATGCCTTGCCGGTGTCGGCATGTACATGTACGGCTCCTTTGGGGCAATTGTACTGGCAACTGCGGGCGGTACATCCCCGGCACAAGTCGGTGATTTCATAATTGATCTGTACGCAGGCCGAACATGCCTCGTCTATAACGCACATGATGTTGTCTTTGGGTTTCCCGTTGTTGGCACGTTCTATAGCACGGGCGGCGTATTCGGACAGCGGAGTCAGTTCGTCGGTCTCGTCATTCATATCCAGTCCCAGCAGAGGGAGGGACTTGTACTTCCATACGGCGCGTTCTTTGTGTACGCAGCAACGCCCTGCATGTTTTGAACGTCGGGGGCTGAGTTCCAATGGCAGACGGTTTATTTTGTCTGTTGTCAGTTCTCCGTTTTTCCACAATTTCACAAGTTCTGTCAGCAATCTGTGGCGGACAATCATAATGTTGTTCGTAAATGCCATATAGTTAAAGGGGTTAGTTATTAGGTTTTGCAAAGATAGTGATAGTTTGTGTCCTATGGAAATATTAAAAAAAGAAAAATCACATTTTTCTCTTTTATCTTCCGGCTCGTTCTGCTGTTGTGGAATACGGATGACCGGTTTATGAATGAATCCTCTTGATAAAAAGAATGAAATCTCGTAAAAGGAACCGGTTATAGCAGGAGGAAGGAAAACATTTTAGTGGAAGGAATGTTATACCTGTGCCAATTTGGCAGAATAAGGCTGTCAATTTCTCCTTTTGCATGTTTGGCACGTTTTTCGCAAGATGTTTTGCGTCATTCTTCAAAAAGATGACGGATCATTGATATAATTAAAAGTATAACATATAAAAATTAAGAACTATGAACATTAAACCATTAGCAGACAGAGTATTGATTCTTCCTGCTCCTGCGGAAGAAAAAACAATTGGTGGTATCATCATTCCTGATACAGCAAAGGAAAAACCATTGCAAGGTGAAGTTGTCGCAATAGGTAACGGAACAAAAGACGAGGAGATGGTGTTGCATGTAGGTGATCAGGTATTGTATGGCAAATACTCGGGTACGGAATTGGAACATGACGGTAAGAAATACCTTATCATGCGTCAGAGCGATGTTCTCGCTGTTTTGGGATAATTAAATAGTACATTGTAAATCATTAAATTGTAAATAGAATTATGGCTAAAGATATTAAATTCAACATTGATGCCCGTGACGAATTGAAGAAGGGTGTAGACGAATTGGCTAACGCAGTGAAAGTAACTCTGGGCCCGAAAGGTCGTAATGTGATCATCGAAAAGAAATTCGGTGCTCCTCACATTACTAAGGATGGTGTAACTGTGGCAAAGGAAGTGGAATTGGCTGATGCGTTTCAGAACACAGGTGCGCAATTGGTGAAATCTGTTGCTTCAAAGACAGGTGACGATGCAGGTGATGGTACAACTACGGCTACTGTGCTGGCTCAATCTATCGTGGGTGTTGGTTTGAAGAATGTTACTGCCGGAGCCAATCCGATGGATTTGAAACGCGGTATTGATAAAGCTGTTGCCAAAGTGGTTGAGTCTATCAAGTCTCAGGCCGAGATGGTAGGTGACAATTATGACAAGATTGAACAGGTGGCTGCGGTATCTGCCAATAATGATCCCACTATCGGTAAGTTGATTGCAGACGCTATGCGTAAAGTTTCTAAAGATGGTGTGATCACTATCGAGGAAGCCAAAGGAACAGATACTACTATCGGTGTAGTGGAAGGTATGCAGTTCGATCGTGGTTATCTGTCAGCATACTTCGTTACTGACACGGAAAAGATGGAATGTGTGATGGAACATCCGTACATTCTGGTTTATGATAAGAAGATTTCTAACTTGAAGGATTTCTTGCCTATCTTGGAACCGGCTGTACAGAGCGGACGTCCTTTGCTGGTGATTGCAGAAGATGTGGATAGCGAAGCTTTGACTACATTGGTTGTAAACCGCCTGCGCTCTCAATTGAAGATTTGTGCCGTGAAGGCTCCGGGCTTCGGTGACCGTCGTAAGGCTATGCTGGAAGATATCGCTGTGTTGACCGGTGGTATCGTTATCAGCGAAGAAAAAGGCTTGAAACTGGAACAAGCTACACTGGAAATGTTGGGTACTTGCGATAAGGTAACGGTTTCTAAAGATAATACGACTATTGTAAACGGTGCCGGTGCAAAAGAAAACATCCAGGAACGTATCAACCAGATCAAAGCTGAAATCAAGAATACCACTTCAGATTATGATAAGGAAAAATTACAGGAACGTCTGGCTAAGTTGTCAGGTGGTGTGGCTGTCCTTTATGTAGGTGCTGCCAGTGAAGTGGAAATGAAGGAAAAGAAAGACCGTGTGGATGATGCGTTGTGCGCCACTCGTGCAGCTATTGAGGAAGGTATCGTTCCGGGCGGTGGTGTGGCTTACATCCGTGCTTCCGAAGCTTTGGAAGGTCTGAAAGGTGATAACGAAGACGAAACAACCGGTATCGAAATCATCAAGCGTGCCATCGAAGAACCGTTGCGTCAGATTGTGGCCAATGCAGGTAAGGAAGGTGCTGTGGTTGTTCAGAAAGTGCGTGAAGGCAAGGGCGACTTCGGTTACAATGCCCGTACGGATATTTACGAAAACTTGCACGCTGCCGGTGTGGTAGATCCTGCCAAGGTAACTCGTGTAGCTTTGGAAAATGCCGCTTCTATTGCAGGTATGTTCCTGACTACCGAATGTGTGATAGTAGAAAAGAAAGAAGATAAGCCTGAAATGCCGATGGGTGCTCCCGGAATGGGTGGCATGGGCGGCATGATGTAATCTTTGCCCCATAAATGATTGAAACTCCTTACTGGCGATAAAAAGTCAGTGAGGAGTTTTTTTATTTGGTAATAATCTCTATCTTTGTGAAAATCAATATTTTAATATTATGAATACACTATTGACTCACTGGAATAAGAAGAAGTTTTTCACTTGCCTGCCGGATATATGGTTCCTGGTTGTTTTGTTGTTAGGCTGGGGCGGGTTCATGAGCACTATGTTGCTTGGTGCATGGCACACCGTAGGAATCGTGTTGGGCGTATTCCTTTTATTGGTTACAGGAATTTTAGTTAAACAATTGATTCGAAGGAATGGGGCAATAAGTGTTTTTATGGGGATTCTTTTTCTGATGTGTTCTCTTTTCTTTTCACTCGCTCTCTTTTCAGAACTTCGTGAATTTCCAAGTATTACAGAACCCAATGCAATACAATTGTTATTAGGAGGAGTAATCATTGTGGGAGGTTCACTGCTGATGTCAATTTGGATGATGTTGCGTGGACTCTCAGCTCGGGCATGATTTTTCTTTTGAAGGATTGTTTGTGTTGAGAAACACGGATTCTGCAAAGAAAAACACGTATTTAGACGTTATGATAATGGATTAAAATCAGGACTTTTGCATAAAATTTTAATCTGAGAATCATGAGACAACTGACTTACATTTACAAGACAGCCTGTACCTTTTGTTTGGGAGCTATGCTATATGCTTGCTCTGCTCCGGAAAAGCAGGTTTCGCAGCCTACTAAAGGACAGCAAGCAATGATAGACCGTAAATATGGTATGTTTTTGCATTTTGGTATGAATACTTATTTGAATGTGGAATGGAGTGACGGGACAGCTCCGGCTTCTACTTATGCTCCTCCGGCTGATATGGCAGAAAAAGCGGCCGGATGGGTGAAAAATGCAAAGCGTGCGGGAATGAGGTCCATTGTACTGACAACCAAACACCATGATGGATTTTGTCTTTGGGATAGCAAATATACGGAATATGATATTGCGAATCCGACTATTGAAAATAAGGTAGATATTGTTAAAGCAGTATCAGATGCTTGCCATAAGGAAGGGGTGGCGTTTTCTGTATATTATTCATTGTGGGACCGGCATGAGCCTTCATATCAGAAAAGTGATAAGCGGGTTTATATTCAATATATGAAAAACCAGCTACAGGAATTGATGACACAATATGGTACCGTCCATGAATTGTGGTTTGACGGTGCATGGGATCGTAAAACAGAAGACTGGCATTTACAGGAAGTATATGATTTTGTGAAAAGTATGCAACCGGACTGTCAGATTTCTACTAATTGGACGATAGGTAAGCGTCCGGTAGATATGCAGGAAGGGGATTCTATTATTTATTTTCCGTCGGATTTCCGTTTATGGGATCCTTTTCTGCCTGTTAAGGATGACCCTAAAATATACAAACACAGCGGAAAGGAATATTATTTGCCTTTTGAAAGTACCCAGACTATTTCTGTGATAGGTAGTTGGTTCAATCATCCGGAAGACTCTACTATACGTGATGTGGAAGAATTGGAAGAAATATTCTATGTGTCTACCTCTAATGATAATTGTTTGTTGTTGAATATTCCTCCTGCAACAAATGGTGAACAAAATCCCAAGGCGATAGAAAATGTAATGCAACTTGCCCGGTTGTTAGGGATAGAGGGTGGAAAAGAATTTCCCAAAAAGCTGAACAGGCCGCAATCTATTACAACAGATGCCAGGGCTATGGCAAGTAGTGTACACAAGAATGATACTTTACATCATGGGGCTTCCTATGCTGTTGATAGTGACGTGAGTACTTCGTGGACAGCGGGTGATTCTTTGGCATGGATTACTGTGGCGCTGGATAGGGAAGCTACATTTGATAAATTCTTTATAATAGAAGGAGAAAACAGTATCCGTAAGTTTGCAATAGAAGTGGAAAAAGAAGACGGCTGGATTCCGGTTTATCAAAGTGATGTATTGCCGGAAACTCGTTTGAACAGTTTTATGGGCTATGGCACAATTGAGTTCTCTTTGCCTGAACCATTGTCTACCGGTAGTTTTCGTATGAATATCCAGCAATCCAATGGTCAGCCGAGTATTTACTCAATACGTTTGAAATAGTAGGTATCTTGAAATAATAAGCAGGGAATATTTGCTTTTATCATAGAAAACAGCCATATTTGATGTATCTAACTGAAAGATTCGTTGAATATGGCTGTAACTGTATCTAATACTTATTCATTATCTATGATTTATGCGGGATTTAAGCGTGTAGGTACTTGGTGGAACTATAAAAATGTGATAAGTCCGTTTTACCGGTTGTATTATATTGAAAAGGGGAATGGGAAAGTTTATATCAATAATATAAGTTATGAGCTTACTCCGGGTACACTGTTCCTGATTCCTAAATTTACTTTCCACAGTTATGAATGCGATGATTTTATGGATCATTATTACATTTGTTTTTTTGATGACCTGACCGGAAATGCGGGCATTCCGAATCCTATGCAGCTGAATCTGAAAGTGACGGCACATCCTATGGACTTGGATTTGATGAAACGTTATTTGGAGTTGAATCCGTATAAACATCTTATGGTGTCCGATCCGCAACGTTATGATAACGATCGAATGATTTATGAGTCACATGAGGAGAAGATTTCCTTTTGTACTGCCCGGTTAATGGAGAGCAATGGCATTTTGTTGCAGTTGTTTTCCCGGTTTGTAACCGAGGAGAGTATAAGGAAAGTGACGGCAAACAGTTTGTATGGGAAACTTGACTTGGCAATACAGTATGTGAATAAGAATTTGGATAAACGTATTTCAATAATCGAATTGGCCGACTTGATGTTCATTACCCCGGATCATTTTTCTAAAGTCTTTAAGAAAATAATAGGAATGCCTCCTTGTGAATATATTCAGATGAAACGTATAGAACGTGCTCAGGCACTGTTGCTGACTACCAATATGAGTATCATGCAGATTGCTGAAAGCGTGGGGATTTGCAACCCTTCCCAATTTACCCGTTTGTTCACAAAAATAGCTCAGTGCTCGCCCAAGGAGTATAGGGCAAGGCAGCTGAGCGTATAAGGAAGTAAATTGTTTAAAGGTTTAATCGTGTGCGCAATTCTTTTAATATATTGATATCCTCTGTCCTTATTTGTCCGTTTCTGTTGGGAGGGCAATTTAAGATCAGAATATTATCATTCTTGGTACATTGCTTGTAAAGTCTTTCCAATTCATCAATAGATTTGAATTTTGTATCTGTTGTGTTGTAAAACCAGCGCCCACTGATGCAAATGGTCGATTCCCAAGGCATATAGTAATCTTTTCCATCGTGGGTGAATACCTTTGGATCATTGTCGGCAGGCAAATGAGGATCTCCCAATCTGAAATCGCTGGGGAAATAGCGGATAGGAAATCCTGCTTTTTGTTTGTCGGGATGAACAGGATGGGCGTCTGCATTTTCGGGTGAACCAATGCTCCAGTTGATACCGATCTGGCAGTTTGGCTCTTTGGATTTTATTGTTTGGTAGATATCCATGACAGGCCAGCGGTAGTTTTGTTTCACCCACCCTCCGTCAAACCAGAACTCCACGATGTGCGTATGTTTTTGGGCTATGCTGATCAGCTCTTTTAATTGTTTGATCATATACTCATTGTAGGCAGCGTCCTGGCTTTGGTCTGCAACGTCTCCGTTTATCTTTCTGTCCCACAGCGAATAATAGAGTCCTAACCCTATGTTATATTTTTTACAGGCTTTGGCTACAGCCTCTATCACATTGGTCTTATTGCCTGAGTTGGCAACATCATATTCTGTATATTTGCTATCCCATAGGCAGAATCCATCGTGATGTTTGGTTATCAAGATAATATACTTCATTCCGGCATCTTTGGCAGTTTTCACCCACTGTTCTGCATCTATCCGGGTTGGACAATAAGAAGAGGCCGGTTTGGAACCATCTGTCCATTCCTCATCATGGAAAGTATTGATACCGAAATGGATAAACATTCCATATTTCCGGGCAATTTGTTGTTGTTGTGCTTTGCTGGGAGTTGTAGAAGGGGTAGGCAATATCAGTTTTTGTCCATAAATGCTTTGTACCGCCAAAATGGCTAAAAAATAAATAAGTAATCGTTTTTTCATGTGTTTTTTTATTTAGATATGAATATAAAATAGTTCATGCTATTCAAAATAAATCGGAGTCATTGAAATAGCTGACATATCTGCCTGTTCTCCTCCTTCGGGCATACTGACAGTTATTGTATGCCGGCCCGGTTTGTCAAAACGTATCCAGCCTATAGGCCTTTTGCAGAAAATGGATGAGACGCTTTGTTGGTTTTGAGCCATTTGTCCTTCATCGGTCTCCACTTTCCATACAACTCGGCCATTGCCCCACATTTCATCCATTTTCTGTTGGGCTGTTACCGGTGTGGCAAGGAGGGTTAAGGCCATGCTTCCATATACTATGTTTCTGAATAAGTTCTCCATAAATTGGGGGTATTATTATAAGGTTGCTTAATGGGACAAAGATACAAATACAATGTGGCTTAGAATTGACAAAAAACGTTTCTCTTTTGACAAAATAAGGGGAACGTAGGGATTTAGTGGGGATCGTTCCGTTTGTTTTCAAGAACTTCCATTCTTCATTTTATAATAATAAGTTGCATCCATTTATATTCTTATACCCTCACTCTTTTTTCTTACATGCTTTGCTTATCGCATTCATTCCATCTTAATAATTGTTTCTCGGTTTATACTTGGTTTCACTGACAATCACTTAAGTTCCGGTTGACCGTGAGATATTCCGTCAGTGTATAATGTTCCTGCCTCTTCTTTTTGCATTTACAAAATAAAATATCTGTTAAGCACGGCCGTGGTTAAGCAATTGTAATCAGTTTTTCCTAAAGCCATGTATTTACTTGATAAGCACAAGCATTATTTACTTTTTATTGATTGCCCCGATAGAATTGTTTCCTAATCCTCCATTTTGCCGATGAGCCGATAGTATGAGGGGATTGATAAAAAACGAAAAGCCGCTTCTGAATTTCAGAAACGGCTTTTATTGGGTGAGCCTCTTGTCGGATTCGAACCAACGACCCCGAGATTACAAATCACGTGCTCTGGCCAACTGAGCTAAAGAGGCAATGTTTTTGTTTTGCGGGTGCAAAGGTAGTGGTTTCTTCTTAATCTCGCAAATTTTTAAAGCAAAAAGTAACTGAAATTACCAAATGGTAATTTTTACCCTAAAATAACATCTTATCTTTGCAACCGGAAAAACAATGGATATAGGTATGAAAGATAGTATTGATTTTGGCAGTATGGAAATTCCGAAATTGTTTCGGAAATTGCTGATACCTACTGTGTTGGGGATGGTCTTTTCGGCTGTGTTTGTTATAACAGACGGAATATTTGTAGGTAAGGGAATTGGTAGTGATGCATTGGCGGCGGTAAATATTACGGCTCCACTGTTTTTGATAAGTACAGGCATCGGGCTGATGTTTGGAGTGGGGGCGTCCGTGGTTGCTTCCATTCATTTGTCACAGGGTAAGCAGAAATCAGCGCGTATTAATGTAACGCAGGCAGTGGTGGTTTCTTCTTTGTTCTTGGCATTACTATGGGGAGTGGTATGTATGTTTGCACCTCATGTGGCACGATTGCTGGGAAGTTCGGAACGCTTGTTGCCTTTGGCGGTAGAATATATGCATTGGTTTCTTCCTTTTCTGGTGTTCAGCGCACTGCTCAGTTCAGGTATGTTTTTTGTACGATTGGATGGTTCTCCTAATTACGCCATGTGGTGTAATGCTATTCCGGCAATGATTAATATTGTGCTCGATTATGTGTTTATCTTCATTTTCGGTTGGGAAATGATGGGTGCGGCACTTGCCACCAGTTTAGGTTATGTGGTTGGGGCTGCTATGATAATCATATATTTGAGCCGTAAGAAAAATGTTATCCATTTCTGCCGCGTAAAACTCAGCAGAAAGAGCATGCAGCTCACTTGGCGTAATGTGAAATATATGTGCCGGTTGGGGGCATCCACGTTTTTGTGTGAGGGAGCAATTGCCTGTATGATGTTTGCCGGTAACTATGTGTTTATTTCGTATTTGGGAGAAGACGGGGTGGCAGCTTTCAGCATAGCCTGTTATTTTTTCCCCATTATATTTATGGTATATAATGCTATAGGACAATCTGCCCAGCCCATTTTAAGTTATAATTTTGGAGCGGGCGACACCATGCGGGTACGTTCCGCTTTCCGCTTGGCACTGGGGACGGCGGTGGCTTGCGGACTTGTGTTTTTTGCATTGACGGCTTTGTTCAACCATCAGATTGTGGCTATGTTTATTAATCGCTCTTATCCGGCATACGATATTGCTGTGGAGGGGTTGCCTTTGTTTGCATCCGGCTTTATTTTCTTTGCTGTGAATATTGTTTCCATCGGCTATTTTCAAAGTGTGGAGCGGGCACGTCCGGCTATGATGGTTACGTTTTTGCGCGGGTTTGTTTTTATGGTGTTTTGTCTGTTTGGCTTGCCGTTGCTGTTGAAAGTGCCGGGAATATGGTTGGCAGTTCCTTTGGCGGAAGTACTTACTTTTTTAGTGATAATGGCGATTTATTATCATAAACATTAACGGGGGGACAGATGATTTTTTACCTTTGTGGTAATTAATCGAGTGGATATATGGATGCATTCATACAGAAGTTTTGTGAAAAATATAGTTTGCCGGTAGCCTTGAGCTTGCAGCTGTTGGGCAATATGGAAAAGTTCACTTTTCGTAAAGGGGATTTTCTTGTACAGGAAGGCGGGCGGAATTCAAACTTCTATATTGTGAGTAAAGGAATCTGGCGCGGACATTACCTTAATGATGGGGTGGATGTTTCTGTCTGGTTTGCTTCTGAAGGTGAAACCATTTTCTCCTCTTGGGGATATGTGGAAAATACCCCTTCGCTGGTTTCTATCGAAGCGATGTGCGACAGTGAGCTTTATGGTATTTCGAAGGCAAGGCTTGAAGCGTTGTATGCCGGGTCTGTCGAGCTGGCCAATTTGGGAAGACGTTTGTTCGAACAGCAGTTTCTGGGACTTGAAAGTTGGATGATAACGGGCGGAAGCCCCCGTGCTGAAGAACGTTATCTTACATTGCTGGAGGAGAATCCGGAACTGTTGCAGTATGTACCTCTGAAGCATATCGCATCTTATTTATGGATTACTCCGCAGTCGTTAAGCCGTATCCGTGCCGGGCTGGGGAGAAAGAAAAAAGAATAACGACGAATATCAGTTTTATAGTGTTAGGTGTTTTTGTATGGAAACGCATTGCTCTCTTTGCTTTTTCCAGTATGGTTTATCCTTGTACGGAAAGCCGGTATCCGATAAATATTTATCTTAAAAGTGTCATCGTATTTTGTTTTTGTGTAAGTTTGTAGTAAATCCTAAAAAACTTATGGCAATGATAGATGATATTTTAGAGTTCAACAAGAAATTTGTTGAGAGCAAGGGATATGAGAAGTATATTACCAACAAATATCCTGATAAAAAAATAGCTATTCTTTCTTGTATGGATACCCGGTTGACAGAATTGTTACCTGCTGCTTTGGGCATCAGGAATGGTGACGTGAAAATTATCAAGAATGCGGGTGGGGTCATCTCGCATCCGTTTGGTAGTGTAATCCGTAGTCTGATGGTGGCTATTTATGAGTTAGGGGTAAAGGAAGTAATGGTTGTTGCTCATTCTGATTGTGGGGCCTGTCACATGAATAGCAATGAGATGATAGAACACATGAAAGCACGTGGCGTCAAGCAGGAAACCATTGATATGATTCGTTTCTGTGGCGTGGATTTTGGAGCGTGGCTGGATGGGTTTGAGGATACGGAAAAATCGGTGAAAGGGACTGTACGGGCTATTATGGAACATCCATTGATACCTAAAGATATTATGGTGAGAGGGTTTATTATTGATTCGGTGACGGGTGAACTGACAAAAGTATAAAATGCGAGTTTTCCTTTACACACATGATGCTTGTTGACTTCGTGATTATAAGAAAAAGAGGTACATCCCGCATCGGGAATACCTCTCTTTTTATTGAAGTATGTATTTATTTCATATCTTTTTATTGAGCGAAAGCATGATGATAACCATCCACTTTGTTCCAGCTGCCCCGGGTGAAGTCGGGAACGGCAACGGGTGCGCTTCCGTTTTCGATAGAAAGACGGGTCAAGTCGGCCATGCAGCACCATTCAGCTAAATCATAAACGTCCATGTCCAGAGGAAGTCCGTTACGTAAGCAATATACCAGGCGATAATCCATGATGAAGTCCATTCCACCGTGTCCTCCTACTTTCTTGGCTGTTTCTTCTAATTCCTGGTGGATGGGGTGTTTATATTGACTCATCAACGCCTCTTTTACTTTTTCGGGAACAGCCGAGTGCATACTCAGGTTTTCGTGATCGGGTATGCTGGTACTGTCAATCTGATCCGGACGGAAGCAATACTGTTCGATGGGATATTTGTTGGCAAAGCCTTTGGTCCCGGTCAGTTGATACATACGGCTGTAGGGACGCGGATTCATTACATCATGCTGTATGTGGATGGTTTTGCCGTTTTCTGTACGGATAAAGGTCATGGTATGGTCACCGTTTTGGAAATCGGATGCTTCTTCTTGCTGATATTGTTTTACCAGTTCGGGGCCGGTTACTGCTTTGGTGTCCATGGCTACCAGTGTTTTCATGCGGTCGCCTCGGTGAATGTTAAGTAATTGGCAGGCAGGACCCAGACCGTGGGTAGCATAAACGTCTCCACGGAATTCCCGGTTGTAGTCCAAACGCCAGTTGTTCCAGTAATAAGGCCAGAATTCTTCCAGATTATGGATGTATGAACCTTCTACATGGAGCACTTCGCCGAAAAGACCTTTTTGTGCCATATTCAATGTAGTCAGTTCGAAGAAGTCGTAAACACAATTTTCAAGTTGCATACAGTGTTTACGGGTCTTTTCGGAAGTATTGACAAGCGCCCAGATTTCATCCAGTGACATGGCTGCCGGAACTTCGATAGCTACGTGCTTTCCATGTTCCATGGCATAGATACCCATTTCGGCATGGTGTTTCCAGTCCGTTGCGATGTACACCAAGTCGATATCATCCCGGTCACACAATTGTTTCCATGCATCTTCGCTGCCAGAGTAGAGGGCGGGAGCATCCATGCCGGCATTGGTCACAATTTTTTGTGCTTTTTCCGCGTTGTCGGGCAACAAGTCGCAAAGGGCGATAATTTTAGTTCCCGGAATGTGTGTCCAGCGTTCTACTGCACTGGGCCCACGCATACCCAGGCCAATGAAACCTACACGGACAGTGTCAAGTTTGGGGGCGACGAGTTCGATAACGTCCTGTTGTCCGGCGGGACGTTCGGGAACGGTTACTTCAAGAGGTGTGTACTCTTTGGTGGCAACTGTTTCTTTGGAGGTTGGGGTACAGCCGGCTGAGCACAATAACGCGATACCGGCAAAAATGGTAAACAGTTTTTTAATCATGGCTCTGTTAATTAAAATTTATAGGTTAATAGTAGATTGTTACAAAAATAAGCAATATTTTTAATATGAGTATATTGCTTGTCGGATAAATTGATTCCACTCATACTGTATTCATAACAAAGAAGCAGCTTTGATTTCTCAAAACTGCTTCTTTATATAATTGTAATTCAATTCTCTCAATCAAAAAGTATGGTTCTTATTTAGCTCTGTAACCATACATTAATGCGGCATTGATTTCAATGGCCTTTATGTATTCTTTGAAAAAACTTTTTACTCTTTTCATTGTGCTATCCTTTCTTTTAAACGTTAAAAACTAATTCTTTGTACCTTTACTTTGTATCGTACCCCCAAGCACGGAGGGCGTCATTTCCCATATCTTTGAGACCTGCTTTGATGATCTCTTTCAACTTCTTCATAATGCTATCCTTTCTTTGGTTAAAAAAATAGGGAAGTTTACTTACTTAATCCCTATGCCCCAAGCTCTTACTTCGTTCTCACCCATCAAGGCAAGGGCTTTCTTAAAAATACTTTTTACCTTTTTCATAATCTCGTTATCCTTTCTTTTTATGTTTTACAACACAAAATTATACTGTTTTGTTTTAGATTGTACCCTGATAAGGGTAAAATATATGCGAAAGGGGCAAATTCTTGATGCAAGTCAAGAATTTGCCCCTTTTTATGAAAAAATGGTTTCAGAAGCCTAGCTTCTTAAATTCATTCTCGAAATTAGGTGTAAATATTTCTTTTCCAATGTTGGCTCTGATCTCTTCCAATGACCAAAAACGGCCGCCATCCAGTTCTTCGCTGGGGATAACGGGGGCGTCATAAGTGGTTTTATGTGAGAACACCAGTTCTTTTTCCCGGGTGGACTCGAATACATAGCTTGTCAGTAATTCGGGAGTAAAGCCGGTGATGCCCAGTTCTTCTTTTGCTTCGCGTTTCAAGGCTATTTCTACGCTTTCACCCAAGTCTATGTGTCCGCCTACGGCTGTATCCCATTTGCCCGGTTGGATATCTTTCCAGTCGGGACGTTTCTGCAAATAGAGTTCGCCTTTGCTGTTGAATACGTGCAAGTGGACTACTGGATGTAGTAATTTGCTTCCGTTATGACATTCTCCACGGGTTGCAGCTCCTGTTATGTTTCCTTGCTCATCGACTATGGGAAACATTTCTTCTTTATTGTCGTAATTCATCTCTGCTATTTTTTGTTCCTGCAAAGATATGAATTCGGACTCGGATTATATGAATCTTATAGTCTTTAATCGTAAAAAGATGCGTGAAATCCTTATAATCCGAGTCTAAAATACCTTTTAATAATTTACTTGATGCCGTTTTAGGAAAGCTACTGTTTTATGTATTTCCTTGTACATTACAATATCTTCCTTTATGAAAGGCACCTCATTGCGGTAGGTAGCGAGAAACTTCTCAATAAACGGTGAGCTGCGGAGCGGGCGGCGGAAATCTATACCCTGTGCGGCATTCATCAGCTCGATGGCAAGAATATGTTCCAGATTGTCCATTACTTTGTAGAGCTTGGTTGCGGCATTGGCTCCCATGCTTACATGGTCTTCTTGTCCGTTACTGGATACGATAGAGTCGCTGCTGGCTGCGTAACAGTACATTTTGTTCTGGCTTACCATGCTGGCTGCAGCATATTGGGGAATCATGAAGCCGGAGTTCAATCCCGGATTGGCGACCAGAAATTCGGGCAATCCTCGAAGTCCCATGATGAGTTGTGCTACACGTCGCTCGGATATGTTCCCCAGTTCGGCCATGGCAATGGCAAGATAATCATATACTAGTGCCAGCGGTTGGCCGTGGAAGTTACCTCCGGAAAGGATAAGGTCTTCGTCAGGGAAAATGGTGGGGTTGTCGGTTACTGAGTTGACCTCGGTCAACAGAACGGAGGCTACGTGGTTGATTGCATCTTTGGTAGCGCCATGAACTTGGGGGATACAACGGAACGAATAGGGATCTTGTACGTGTTGTTTGGGCTGTGCGATAATTTCACTGCCTTCCAGTATTCTTCGGAATGCGGTTCCTGTTTCTATCTGGCCTTTATGCGGGCGCATTTGCTGGATGCAGTCCATGAACGGGTCGATACGTCCGTCGAAAGCTTCTAGGGAGATGGCGGCAATGAGGTCGGCCTTTTTGGAAAGACGGAAAGCTTTGAGAATGGCATAAACTCCGTTGGCACTCATAAACTGTGTACCATTGAGCAGGGCCAGTCCTTCTTTGCTTTTCAGTTTGACCGGTTCCCAGCCGAATTCATCGAGTACACTGATGGCTTCGCATCGTTTACCTTTATAATACACGTCGCCTACACCGATCAGCGGAAGGAAGAGATTGGCGAGCGGGGCAAGATCTCCTGAGGCTCCCAATGAACCGCGGTCATAGACAATGGGCATTACATCGTTATTGAAAAAGTCGATAATGCGTTGTACAGTGATGACTTGTACGCCACTGTGTCCCAAAGAAAGAGCATGAGCTTTTAATAAAAACATCAACTTCACAATGACATGGGGCATTTCTGAGCCTACACTGCAAGCGTGGCTTTTTACCAGGTTCTCTTGCAAGGTGCTCAGTTCGTCGGAAGAAATATTACGGTTGCACAAGCTGCCGAATCCTGTCGTGATGCCATAGAGGGGGACATCGGACTCCTCGATCTTTTTGTCCAGATAATCCCGGCATTTCTGAATGCGTTCCTTGGCTTCGGGAGCCAGTTCCAGTTTCAGATTTTCATTGATAATACGTTCGATGATGTCAAAAGTGAGATCACCCGAACCTATTTGATATACATTCTTCATGGTCTGATTCTTTTTTTAACCGCGGAGGTTGGGATTAAAAAATGGTTTTCACATAGTCCAGTATTTTCTGTTCTTCGGCAATGGTCGTCTGTTCTATCATATCGGCCTCTTCGCTCATCTCTTTGACGAATTTTTCATCTTTGATAGAAGTGAGGTTGATACGTACATTCAGCAAGGCTCCCAGAATGGCAGTCCGGGCACACATCATGGACACGCAGGCATCGGTTACAGCGTTGCTGTTCCCTTTTCTGGCTACCACATCAATCATAGGCAGAATGGAATGGACGGTACGTGCCACCTCCATAGGCACTTGGGCGGCATATTTGGTTTCCTTCTGTATGGCTGCACTGCGGATAGCCTTTTCTTCATCCGTTTCTTTCGGAAGTTTGAATGCAGAGAAAACACGGTCGTATGCTTCCGAATCACGGTCTACATCGGTTATTAGCTGGCGGGTGAGCTCTTCGAAACGCACAGAAAGATCTTCCATGATTTCGTTCACTTCTACATATTTTTTGCGCCCTATGGTAAGATTGGCTACCATAGCTGCCAGTGAGGTGGCAAGGGCTCCATTGAGTGCCGAGACACTGCCGCCACCGGGGACAGGATCATTACTGAGTACTTTATTGATAAATTCTTTGATGGTAAGTTCTGTTAACATGGCTATTAGTATTTAATGGGTTAATTTGAATGTAGAACACGTCCTCCTTTGATGGTCAGCTTGACTGCGTTCATACCTGTATAATAAGGTAATATATGGGGGGTGTCGGTTCCCAGTAAAACAAAGTCTCCCTGTTTTCCGGCTTCTATGCTTCCGATGCGGTCGGCGCGTCCGAGAGCTGCCGCACCGTTCAGTGTGATGGCTGTGATAGCTTCTGCAACGGTCAGTTTCATATAAATGCAGGCCAAAGCAAAAGTCAGCGGGATGGAACCGGAGAAACAACTGCCTGGATTTAGATCGGTGGCAAGGGCTACGGCACAGCCGCTGTCTATCATTTTCCTGCCACGGGCGTAGGGCTCTTTTAGGGTAAAGGCAGTTAGTGGCAATAGAGTGGCTACTACATTATTTTGGGCCAGGGCTTTTATGCCTTCATCGGATGCTTGCAACAGATGGTCGGCGCTGAGGGCCTTCAATTCTCCTGCCAGTTCTGCTCCTCCAAAGCTGACAATTTCATCAGCGTGTAGCTTGGCACCGAAGCCTAGAGCTTGCGCAGCTTTCAATAACTTTCGAGACTGTTCCACAGTGAATACTCCTTTCTCACAGAAAATATCACAATTTTCGGCCAATTGTTTCTGATGAATCATGGGCAACATTTCGTTAATCAGAAAATCAATATATGCGTCACTTCGCCCTTTGTATTCTTCGGGTAAGGCGTGGGCACCTAAAAAAGTGGTGGCGATATCTACTTTCCGGTCGGGACATTCATTGATAGCTTGCATGACACTGAGCTGTTTCAGTTCTGTATCACGATCCAGGCCATATCCGCTTTTTCCTTCCACAGTGGTGACCCCCATTCGGCTCATGGTATCCAGAAACCATTCGGCTTTATGTTTCAGTTCTTCAAAGGAGGCTTCCCGGGTGGCACGTACAGTATTGATAATGCCTCCGCCACGTTCCATGATGCTCATGTAACTGTCGCCGTTGAGCCGCCAGATGAATTCGTCGGGGCGAAATCCTCCGAAAACCAAATGGGTATGAGAGTCAACGAATCCCGGCAACAATACATTCCCTCTGGCGTCAAGCACTTTATAGCCGGGCTTTTCATGGCTTATACGGTTTTCGCCAACATAGGTAATAATGCCGTCGGTTACTCTTACCGTTCCGCAAGGAATGTTGAGAAGTTCGTTCATGGCTTCTCCTTTCCGGGCGGTTCTGCCTTGTGGAGTAACGATGTGGGCATTGATGATAATCAAGTTGTTGCTCATAACTTTGTTCTTGTTTATTCCATGATACGTGCTTCCAGTACTTGTTGCATGGAGAAGTTCTCCAATCCCAGATAGTAAGAGGCAGTGTCTATCAAGGCCTCCATGGGAACAAGTCCTACGATTTCGCTGCCGATGATGCTTACTCCGTAGCGTTTGGCTTCAAAACGTACCATTTCGAATGCCCGGTAGATAGCGGTTTTGCTATAGTCGGTAAGATTCATGGATACCTGGGTGATACCCCGGTCCTTCAGTTCTACGCCCATGGCCTTGCAATAACGCAGTCCGCCACCGATAAAACGGATTTTCTTGGCAATGTCATGCGCTATTTCCAGGCTGGGAGTATTGAGATTTATATTGTAGGCAACTAAGGGCATACGGGCTCCGATGGCTACAGTTCCAGCAGTGGGGTGACGTTCCGCAGGACCAAAATCGGGATGCCATTCGGGTTGGTGAATCTTTTCCTTCATTCCCTCGAATTCTCCTTTACGGATGACGGCAAGATTTTCACGATGTGGTGCACTAGCTGATTTTTCATACAAGAATACAGGGAGATTATATTGAGAGGCCACCCGTTGTCCCACTTCTTTGGACACCGTTATGGCATCTTCCATGGTACATCCTTTGATGGGAATGAATGGAACTACATCTACAGCTCCCATACGGGGGTGCTGTCCTTGGTGATGGTTCAGGTCAATCAGTTCTACTGCTATGCCGATAGCTTCTATTACCGCTTCTTTCAAGGCGTCCGGTTCTCCAACGATGGTAACTACCAGCCGGTTGTGGTCTTCATCGTTACTATAATCCAATAATTTTACGCCAGCCTTGGCACGAAACGGAGATACAATCTTGTCTATTTTCTGTAAGTCGCGGCCTTCGCTGAAGTTGGGGACGCATTCCATAATTTTTGTCCAGCTCATACTCTTTAGAATTTGGTTTATAGGAAACATTCATGGATGCGGATGAATGAAACAGTTACATCCATGGTGTTCCGGTCTTTGGTTAGTTGATTCCTTTATTTTTCAATACTTTATTAATAAGCTCATCTTCCGCTATATGCGGCAGGGTAATATGATAACCATCGGCATGACTTTCATTGAACTCCGCCGAAGTTTCCATAGCATGTGGGTTGCGTGCCCACGAACGGCGTGCCACTCCTCCCATGACATCCCATAACATGGATGAGCGGAGGATACGGTCTACCCGTTCACTGCCGTCGCATACCATTCCGAATCCGCCATTGATGGCTTTACCTATACCTACACCGCCTCCATTGTGCAAAGCGACAAGGCTCATGCCCCGGGCACAATTTCCGGCAAAGCATTGCACAGCCATATCTGCCATTACATTGCTGCCGTCCTTGATATTGGAAGTTTCCCGGAAAGGAGAGTCGGTACCGCTTACATCGTGGTGGTCACGTCCCAACATGATAGGGCCTACCTCGCCCCGGCGTACCATTTCATTGAAACGCAGTGCGATATTCATACGTCCCAGTGCGTCTTGATACAGAATTCGTGCTTGGGTCCCTACCACCAGGTTATTCTTTTCGGCGTCGCGAATCCATATCCAGTTGTCCATATCCTGTCCACGGCGATCTTTAGGGATACACTCCATAGCAGCGCGGTCGGTCTTTATCAAATCTTCCTTTTTTCCGCTCAGGCATACCCAGCGGAAGGGGCCGTAACCATAATCGAAAAGTTGGGGTCCCATGATATCCTCTACATAGGACGGCCAGATGAATCCATCCTTCTCGTCTGTTCCATTGCGTGAGATTTCTTTCACTCCGGCGTCATAAATCGCTTTCATGAAAGAATTGCCATAATCGAAGAAATAAGTGCCCCGTGCCACCAGTTCCTTGATAACATGGAAATGGCGGCGCAAAGTTTCGTTCACCATTTCATCAAAAGTTTCTCTGTCTTCTTTTAGCATACGGGTACGTTCTTCGAAGGAAATGCCTGCAGGACAATAGCCGCCTTCGTAAACGGCATGGCAGGAAGTCTGGTCACTGAGAAGTTCGATGTGGATGTCGTGATGCAGCGCATACTCCAACAGATTGACTACATTGCCATGGTAGGCTATGGAGCAGGGGATTCGTTGCGTCATGGCATCGGCAGCCAGTCGGTAGGCTTCAGACAAATCGGATGTGATATGCTGTACCCACCCTTGGCGGTGGCGGGTTTCTATGCGTGAATAATCTACCTCGGCTATAATGGCCACTGCTCCGGCTATCTCGGCCGCTTTGGGTTGGGCACCGCTCATTCCTCCCAATCCGGAGGATACGAAAAGATGGCCGTTCAGGTTACCGTCCTGCGGTATGCCTAATTTCATGCGTCCTGCATTTAATAGGGTATTGAACGTGCCGTGTACAATGCCTTGCGGCCCGATGTACATCCAGCCTCCGGCGGTCATTTGTCCATAGTTGGCTACTCCCATCTGTGCGGCTATTTCCCAGTCTTTCTGGTTGTCGAACATGCCTACCATCATGGAATTGGTGATAATAACACGGGGAGCTTCGGGATGTGATTTGAATAATCCTAACGGGTGGCCGCTTTCTACGACTAAGGTTTGTTCGTTAGTCATTACCTCCAGATACTGCTTGATAAGCCTGTATTGCATCCAGTTTTGACAAACTTGTCCGGTTTCGCCGTAGGTTACCAGTTCGTAAGGATAAAGGGCGATATCAAATGAAAGATTGTTGTCTATCATTACTTGAAATGCTTTTCCTTCGATGCAATTCCCTTTGTATTCGTCGATGGGCTTTGCTTTTAAGTCGCCTTCGGGCCGGAAACGATAACCGTATATTTTGCCCCGGGTGAGCAATTCGTCCATCAATTCGGGAGCGAGTTGCTCATGCAGTTCCACCGGAATGTATCGCAATGCATTCCTCAATGCCGTTTCCGTTTGAGCGGGTGTCAGGCGGTAGCCCCGGTCGGGAGCACGGCGGATGCCTTCCGTGAATGTGGGATAGGCAGGTAAATCAGTAGATAGAGTGATAGTCATAGTATGCAAGTGTTTTGTCACAAAGATAGGAAAACTATTGGAATACTATGGGTTTGAAGATATGTTTCGTGACATAAAGTAATATAAACTTTATATAATAAACTGTCGTTTTTTAGAAATATAGCCATAGCAGATACTATGGGAGATTTTTCGGATTTGTTTTAAGTTGATTATTATTAAAGACTATAAGAAGTCGAATAGTGATAGATGGCGTTTACAGGTATAGTGTCTTTCATAGTATATAGATTTAGTCGTTATACATTTGGAATACACGCTGTGCCATTTCTTTCATTTCTTGGCGTAAGGTGGCTGGAGCTATTACTTCAACACTATCGCCAAAAGAACGTAGAAGCGAACGTAATTCATAGTTGTCTTGTACTTTCAGTCGAACTTCCCATTTGCCGTCGGCTTGTTTGCTGTTTAGAACAGATTGAGACTCATGCAGCGGCTTTGTTGTAATATAATTCCACGCCTTGTCGGTAACTCGCAGAATGACATTTTCCACGGGGGCGCCTTCAACTATGGAAACACCGACCACGTCACTAAAGAACTCTTCGAAATCAAAGTCATCATCTAGAGGCTCAAATGTTTGGGACTTTTCCTTTATTCCTTCAATTCGGTCTATCGCATAGTTGGATATTTTATTGAAGTCTTTGCGTTTCGCCACCAAGAACCAGCGATTGTTGTACTGTTTCAAATGATAAGGGCTCACTATTACTGTTCTAACATCTTTACCAAATGGATGGTAACTTATTTCTATTACTTTTTTTGCTACAATAGCTTCAAATATGGGCTTATACCACTTGTCTATACCTGTAAGGTATTGGTTGTGCTGGAAGCTAACTGCCTTTTGAGTTGCATTACCTAGTTTTGAAGTAGTATAAAGTTTCTTTTCCAAATCGTCCAGCCAGTCGAACTGAGGAATCCCTTCAAAGCGTTTCATGATGGCGGCAGCCTCAAGTATGCAATCCATTTCTTCTTGAGAAGGACCCGCTTCGACCATCGTTTTTGAGTCGACTGCGTAGCGGTAATATTTTTTATGACCGTCTTGGACTCTGTCGATAATGACTCCGTACATCAGTTCCATGTCGTTCATATCGTCAAAGATTTGACGACGCTGTACTCCTTCGGCACCCTTGGAACCGCTATCACCATTCTGATGTTCAAGTGCCATACGACAAGCTTCAATGAGATCGTCCATGTAATATCTTCTAGTTCTACTGCTAAAGCATTTGTCCAAAGCTCTGTATCGAACAATCGCATTTTTATTTGTTGCCATCTTTTCTGTTTAAATTAGTTTTCAGACTTGTTCCTTATGGCTAATCTCATTGATGATTTCGCCGAATTTCTCTGCAGTTTCTTTGATATCTGTGAACTCAGATAGTTTCATACCGCTTAAACCGGTACTTACCCATTCACTGAGGTCATCAGCGAAAACGCCTTTGTCCATATGGGCCAGATAGTTGGCGGATAAACCATCAGGCATATTTTTTAGTTCCATCAGTCCGATACGCTGTATAAAGTATGTGTAGTCGCCATCGATGATGATGTTCTTGTGCGCTGCCATCTTGTAAATTGATATCCAATGACGTTTTTTGGTAAATAGCGGAGTGTAACTTTGTGCTTTCAGAATACTGCGCTTCAAGAGGTCTATCTTTTCTTCCTCGTTCATTTTGTCAATAGGACGCTCCGCTACCTTTTGGATAGGCTCATCCTCTTTAGACTCATTTCTGCCAAAATCAGCCATTGTAGTCATTTCATAAGGGATTACGGGAGCGGAAGGACATACATCAGGAACAGTAACTCCCGAATTGTCAAGTTCGCAACCTGCCATCTCTAGCTCTGTAATGCTGACCATCACGGCATAGATGTACATGCTAACCACCATGTGGATGGCTGGAGCGACCTCTGCATCGGCTAGTTCCGGAGCAAGGTGAACGTTCTCGTTTCTCCACTTTGAAATACACTTGTAGTAGGTTTCAAAAGTGTTCAACTTCGGATTTTTGCCATGATTGTAGTAGAGTTTATTTATTTCATGGAAAGTCTTTACGATAGCTACCCAACCAGCTACACCGCTTGCAGGCACAAATTGTTCTCCCTCTTTTAGGTAATACAGTTTGAGGAGGAATGCCTCGTACTTAGGCAACAATGCTCCGAATATTACTTTTAAGTCTACCGGCTCGTTCTCGCCACGATAGAACTTGTTCAATTGATTTGGAATTATGGTGTTCAGACCATCCAAGTTCTTCACTGTATGGGTTTTCAAGATGGCGAAAAGACAATCGAGCACTTCTTCAAGTTCACGATAGCCATGTCCGCAGAGTTCACTGAAAGTGTCTTCAAGTTTCTCAAACATCACATCCTTAAGCAACTCCTCATTATATTCAAGCACCTTACTTGTATGGAAGCTTTGCCCCAGGAAGGTTACCAGCATATTTAAGAATTCTTCATTGAAAGCTTGATTGCTATTGAGCAGTTTCTTCAAATTAATATACTTGCCTAACTGTGTCGCGACTTTTTTGTTGAACTCCTTTTCTACCATCTTCAACAGGCTGGAGTGGGAGTTTTCTGCGCTGAATGCTTGCTTCAAGTTTGGGTCATTTCTCAACTGACGCAGCAACTCAAGGATTATTTGGTCATTTTCGTTGAGGAAACCTTCATAAGGCTCATTTATCATGTGGATGAGATGATCGAGATTGTCAAACTCCTTCTCCTCACCGCTAATGCCGGCAGTATTTGGAGGTGTCAGTTTGCCACCTTCTCCCTCTAATGTGATACAGCCCTGTTCTGCTAATTGAATACGATACTTGTCGAGGTCAATCTTTTCCAAAATGTCCAGTGGCAAAGTCTCCTTGGTATAAGGCAGATATTTGTAGTAGAGCTTGCAGAACATGTAGAAACGTTCCAAGTCAGGGTCAAGGAATTTCATTAGCTGAGCAAGCAATCCGTACTGGCGGATGTAACGATTCACCTCTTTGCGGATGAGTTCCTGTTCTTCCTCAGGTAACGGCTTTACATATTCGTTTACCAGTTGTCCTAAGATAGATGGAATACCGGCTATCTGCTGTTCGTCTTCGCAAAGCAATAAGGTTACAACTTTATCTACATCGCTCTGTGTAAAGAGTTTCCTGCGCTCGATGTCGTTCTTATATTCATAGATGTTCGATGGATCATAGTTTCCTTGCAACCATGTGGCATCATAATAGTCTTCGAACGCTGCCTTTATGTCCTCGTGTTTGTTTACGAAGTCGATAATCAGGGTATCTTGCTTGTCGGGATGGCAGCGGTTCAAACGACTTAGTGTTTGGATGCACTGCACACCGCCTAATTTCCTGTCTACAAACATGGTATGGAGTAAAGGCTGGTCGAATCCTGTCTGGAATTTGTCAGCTACGACTAAAAATTTTTGGTTGGGCTGTTTGAATTCAATGGCAATACCATTATCTTTGATTCCGAAGCCGTTTATTTTTTCCTCAGTATATTTGTTGCCATTGATTTCTACTTCACCACTGAATGCCACAAGTGCTTTTACATCACCATTGTATTTCTCTTTCAATCGGCGTGTGATGGCTTGGTGGAACAATATGGCGTTGGCGCGGCTGGAAGTCACGACAATGGCTTTTGCTTGCCCTTTCATTTTTTGGGCAGAGTGTTGCATGAAGTAGTCTACCACCATATTGGCTTTGTAGTTGATGACGTATGGGTGCTGGTTCACATATTGCATCATCAAACGGAGTGCGTTCTGCTTTTCGTATTCTGGTGTGTCTTCAGGAATATCTACCTTACTTACCAGTTCAAACATGGTCTGGAAGGTAGTATAGTTTTTCAGCACGTCAAGGATAAAGCCTTCCTCGATGGCTTGTTTCATGGAATAGGTGTCGAATGCCTTTCCGTTACGGCCATAGAGTGCAAAAGTCTGTGACTTTGGTGTGGCTGTGAAAGCAAAGTAACTGATATGACCGCTATTGATGCTGCGGGCAGCTTGCAGTTCGGCCAACATTTGGTCTTGCATATTGTTCTCGGCTTCACGGCTCTCAATACCGAACTCTTCTACCGTTTCGCGAAGCTCACTCTTGTCGGTGAGAACTTGACGTACATCGTGCGATGCTTGCTTGCCAAAGGCTGTATGCGCTTCGTCTATGATGACAGCGAAGTGTGAACCGGCAGCCTCCTTCAACTTAGGTAATGCAAAGCTGAACTTTTGTTCAGTGGAGATGATGATGCGGTGACCGCCTTCTGCTAATGCCTTTGCCAGATTACGTGAACCTTTGCGGATGTCTTTTACAGTACCGGCTACTTCTTCCATTCCTTTTATTTCATCGGCAATGTTCCGGTCGAGCACAATGCGGTCGGTAATCATGATAACCGAATCGAATACTGGAGTGTTGTCTATATTCTGAAGGTTTGCCAGTTGGAAGGCCAGCCATGACATGCTCTTTGTTTTGCCTGAACCTGCAGAGTGATGCACGAGATAGGTTTGACCTACGCCTTTCTCGCGCACGTCGCTAATGATGTTGCGTACGCAACGCAACTGGTGATAACGGGGAAATATATAGAACGCTTCACCCTTCTTAGGTGTAATGCGTTTAATGAAATGCTGAATGAGATTTAGTAAAGAATCAGCTTGCAGCACCTCTTTCCACATATAGCAGGTTGGATAATCTCCCTCTACTTGTGGATTTACCGTTTCTTTGTTGAATGGTAGGAACTGTGTGTTATCGCCGGCCAGCTTGGTGGTCATCATCACTCGGTTGTTATCCATGGCGAAGTGCACTAGACAGGTGCGAAGCATACGGTTCTGCGGATGACGGTTGGTCTGATATTGGTGCATGGCGTTCACCACAGTCTGACCGGTAGCTTCGTTCTTCAGCTCCAGGGTAATGATAGGCAGACCATTTAACAAGATACAGAGGTCAAGTTCATTATTTTTATCGAAACCTAGGGTGCTGTACTTCATCTGGCGAACCACGCTGAAGATATTTTTCTGGTAGAGGTAGTCAGCAGCAGCATCAAGAGTCATTTCCGGTTTGAAAGCTGCTAACCGGATGCGTCGGCCTTGCAGCATGAAGCCGTTCTTCAACAGTGACAGTAAACTCTCACCACGGTTAATTTTCGTGTTGATGGTTTCAATCACAATGTTTAGTGCGTCTTGTTCGTTAGCGAAGCCTTGATTGATAAGTTTCTGCCACATAGGTTGCTCGCGTAAGAACTGTAAAAGCATATCTGAGTCCACCAACTTTTGAATATTGAAATCCTTTGGTGTACGCTGATTGTACATCTTGCTTTCTGCAAGATATTCTGCCATGTGTTTCTCAAAGAGAGTTTCGTTTAGTAGTCCAAACATATCGGTTCCTATTTTCGTTTTATGATAGCAAAGCTCGTGTATAACAGTGCAGTGTTTCTGCACAATTTACTCTTCTATTGCATTTTCTATGTTTTCAATACTTGGCAGTTTCTCTGCCAGTGTTTTTTTTCAGTACTTCATCAAGCTCATAGGTTGCTATTCCCTGCGGTCGGTCGATGCCTTCAAAAGCCCATTTAACCACGGTCTCGTTTTTCGACTTGCATACCAGCAGTCCTATACTGGGGTTGTCATTGTCATCTTTCAAAAGACGGTCTGCTGCCGTGATGTCCCTAGGGCACAAGAGCGAATTTTTGTGGCATAGATAATTCGCCAACAAGTTGTTGGCAAATTGCCTCCTTATCGTTTGTATAGAATCTGAACCACTGTGCCACATATCGCAAGTTGGTGTATGACAATCCTTTCATATCAGGAAACTCATCTCGAAAATCAAAGCTAAGCTGTTGCAAAACAATACTTCCCCATGCTTGTTCCGCTTTCATCTTTACAATGTTACGACCTAAGTTCCGATAGAACTCCAGCAGTGTACTGTTTACTTTGATGGCTGCTTTTATCTGACTGTTTCGCAAACGAGATTTGATATCGGCAAACCATTGCTTATATTCTGCGGTTATGGCAAATTTATCTCGCTTTACGAAATGAGTTTCTTCTTCCTTGTTATTGCTTGCTTTCATGGTCTTATATTCTATAATGTATCAGCTTACTTTTATCTTGCCTGTCACTACATTGGTGATAAGGCTTTGTTTCAGTTCTTGAAGGTAAGCAATTTTTTTCTTTTGGGTAGCAATAATGTGGTCAATCTTTGAACATTTTATGTCTAAGTATGTGCTAATCTCTTTCTGCTCGGACATAGGAGGTAAGAGAATATTTACTTGTGACATGATTCCTTGAGTTATACTATAGACTTTTATACCACTTACTCTACAACGAATTTGTGAACGCCATACATTTGACCTAAATAAATAAGCTAAGTATTTGCAATCTCTTTCTCTTGTTTTATATATAATGGTATGATAACCAGCATAAATAGGATTAGTTGTATCATTATAAACACAATTTCCACATCCTTTTAAATCTTCTGAAGTATCTGCAAAGATAAAATCTCCTTGTTTTACCAAAGCGGAATCTCCATTTTTAGCAAGTTCCCTTGGGATAAATCTTATTCCTTCTTCAAAAAATCGTACACTCTTATTTTCTTTTGAGTGGATTTGACCATAGCTTATTACTGGAACACCAGTTGCTGTTAAGTCTGCTTTTGAAAATGTAAGTCCTTTGTATAATTTGCCATAATATTTAAAAGGCATAATTTCCCAATGTTCCGGGACCTTGCCAATCCATTTCACTCCACTATCTTTGAGTGGTGCATTGGGATTCAGTCCTCGTGTCACGGCACGAGTGATAAGAGATTGCTTAAGTTCACCAAGGTATTCTATTTTCTTTTCTGCCTTAGCAATCATTTGATCCATCTTCTCCGTCTTGGCATCCAAGTAGTTTGCAATGGCTTGTTGTTCGAAAGGAGGGGGAAGAAAATACCGCATTGACATTATGAAGTTTGAAGAAACGCGAGGCATTTTTGTGCCAAATGTAGAGCCATCGGCTTCTTTTGTGAAACCATCAGAAAGCATAACATATCTTATATAAGAAGCAGAGTTTGTATTCTTTGCTCTAAATACAAAAAAATCTCCAACAGCATTGCCATTAAAAGTAGATAACCACACTTTTTTTAAATAAGGGCGTAATTTCCCATAGATAACATCCCCTACGTCAAAAGCAATGCCATTTCCTTCAAATTCTGAATTCGTTTCGATGAATTTTCCTGTCGCACATTCAATATTTTCTAAGCCTATTTTATTTTCTGAGAGTGAGGTCTGTGTCTGTAGGCTCATAAAATCTTTGAAACGGCATATTTTCCAGTGTTTTGGCACCTTACCCAGCCACTTCACTCCGCTGACTTTATATTCTTCGTAAGTTTTCATGATAGCTTTTAATCATTAATCAGTGACTGTATGCTCTGTTCCTCATCTTCTTCAAGTGCCCGAATATCTGCAAGGATATCCTCCACTGAGCGCAGCGGCTGATATTCATAAAACAGTTTTGAAATGGGGAACTCGCAACCTATTTTGTCTTTCCCTCTATCCATCCATGCATCAGGAGCAAAGCGAAGAACTTCGTTTTGAAAATACTCTTGAATATCCGTCTTGAATGGAATCGACTCATAGTCACGTAAATTAGTGTCAGCAACTAAGTCGCTGCTATCATCAAGTGGTATGACATGAACCTCGGGAGCGGTTTCAGATACTTCACCAAAGAAGGTGCGACAATCTTTGATAAGTTTTGCGGTAGTCTTTACCTTCTTCGACTCCAAGTAAGCAAAGAATTCAGCATCGGTGCGTTCTGTATCAATATTGTCCAACGCAGCGATGTTTGCCAAAGCTTCGCTCTGCTTCTTTTTATCGAGCGTAGTATACTTCGTCTTTACATCCTTGTATGTAAGGCGGAGAGGGCGCTCAACGGTAATATAAGTGTAGAAGAAATCATCCTTATCCATGAGTTTTGCGTTGTCGCAAGTCTCAAAATCATGGTAGATACGACATATTTCACTTCGACCGTAATCGCTGACCAAGACATTTTTCATACCGAGATTCTTGCGCATGGGCTGGACGTACTCGTCTTTAGCTGCATTTATCAGTAGCACTTTATTCTTGTGGCTTTCGGGCTTCTTGTTATCAAATATCCAAAGGTAGGTAGCGATACCTGTGCCATAGAATAAACCGCCGGGTAAAGCAATGATAGCATCAAGTAAATCATTATCAAGCATGTGCTTGCGAATATTGCTCCAACCGGAACCTGCACCACCGTTAAATAATGGTGAACCATTAGAGAGAATGCCTACGCGGCTGCCTTTGGGGTCCATCTTATGAAGCATGTGCAAGGTGAAGAGTAACTGACCATCGCTCTTGTCGGGCAGTCCCGGAGCAAAGCGACTGCTTTTATCTTCCGCTTCGGCAGAAACAGAATCGTATTCACGTTTCCAGTCTACACCGTATGGAGGGTTCGCCAGCATAAAGTTGAATTTTTGGTCGCGGAACTCATCGACGAGAAGCGTGTCACCTACAGCGATACCCTTTGCTTCGTCTCCCTTCATGATAATATCACTCTTGCAGAGTGCGTATGTTTTGTCATTTAACTCCTGACCAAATAGGTTGACGGTTACATCCACTCTACGCTCTTTTGCCGTTTCCTCTATAGTATCTTTGGTCAACGTCAAGATGCCGCCCGTACCACAGCAGGGGTCATACACAGAGATTATCTTACCATCTTGGTAAATTTTATCTTCTTGGCCCAGCAAGGTAATCTCTGTCATCAAGCGGACGATGTCACGAGGAGTATAGAATTGACCGGCACCGATACCTACAGATTCTTTTGCGTAACGAATGACAATTTCGAAAACAGTGCCCATCATGTGGTTGTCTACTTTGTCGGGACTGAGGTCGATGTCCAGCACAAAAGCTTTAGTTACTTGAAGCAGAAGATTCTTGCGGGCAAGGTTTAAAAAAATATCGCTCAGACTCGCATTTTCACCTTTACCGGTGAAGTTTTTCAGAATTTCACGGATGTTCGGACTAAAGCCTTCAAGATAGGTCTTGAAGTTATTCGTCAGGTCGGCGGGAACTGTTATCAACTTAGAGAGTGACAGACCGCTCGTATTGTAGAATTTGTAGCCGGCAGCATCCATGAGCATCGGCATCATATTGTCGATATCTTCTTGTGAGGTCTGACCCAGTTCTTCAAGTTGCTTCATGTTGGCTGCCACAAGGTTTTCTGAACCTACAAGTACGCAGTCCAGACGGCGAAGGAGAGTGAACGGAAGGATTACATCCTCTACGTCCTTATTGTCATATACATTGCGAAGGAGTTCCTTCACGTTCCATATCATTTGACCTAATTCTTCTGCTGTCATATTGAGTTTTCTGTTGTTTGTTTTTACTGATAAGACTAAATTTCGACAATGAACTCTTGTTGTACAGTATCTATCCGTGATGAAGTCTTAGGGTATCAGCAGTGAACTGTCTCCGTAGCTCAGAAACCTAAAATAATGGCCCAGTGCATAGTCATAAATCTTCCGCCAGTTTCCTTTCACAAAGGCGGAAACCAATAGCAGCAATGTACTTTGCGGCTGATGGAAATTAGTGACCATTTTCTTGACTATTTTGTATGTATATCCCGGCGCGATGATAATCTGAGTACTGCTATGCAACGCTTCCATTTCGTGCCGGTTCAGATAATCCAGAATCTGTTGCAGAGCTTCCACCGGAGTCAGTTCATTCTTATCTTCGTAGGGCATCCATTGCTGTACATGCAATTCGTCCTGAGTGGCATCGGGGTTGTGGTTGATAAGGACGCCGATATAATAAAGACTTTCCAAGGTACGTACCGAAGTGGTTCCTACCGCAATAGCTTTTCCATTATGGGCGATTAATTTTTCAATCGTAGACTTGCTTACAGAAATGTATTCCGTATGCATTTCATGTCCTTCTATCTCTTCACTTTTTACGGGCCTGAAAGTACCTGCACCTACGTGTAAAGTCAGTTCCTCACGGTCGATTCCCCGTTCATCCAGCGCTGCCAGTACTCTTTCCGTAAAATGAAGCCCTGCGGTGGGGGCGGCAACAGAACCTTTTATCTTGGAATAAACCGTTTGATAAGTTTCCTTGTCGCTTTCTTGTGTCTCACGGTTCAGATAGGGGGGGATGGGCAATTCGCCTACCACTTCCAGCAAGTCGGCGAAGGTGATTGTGTCATCATCCCATGAGAAATCAATCCAATGACTGGTTCCCCTGCACTCTCCACGAGTGGCGGACAGCACTATTTGTTTTCCTTTTACATCTACAGTACGGCTCAGCGTGCCTTCTTTCCATTTTTTCAGATTGCCTATCATGCATAACCAGCTGCATTGGCGTGTTTGCTGGAAGTTTAACACATAGTCATTGGGCTGGACAGGTTCCAGACAGAATACTTCTATTAATGCTCCGGTTTCTTTACGGAAATGCAGACGGGCTTGAATCACTTTGGTATTATTGAATATCATCAGTTCTCCGGATTCCAAGTATTGTGGCAACGAAGTAAAGACGTCTTCGCTCACTTCGCCGTGGCGGTAAACTAACAGTTTGGACTGATCGCGTGTGGCGAGGGGGAATTTGGCAATCCGTTCATCGGGTAGCGGGTAGTTGAACTCACTTATTTTGATATGTTTGGTATCTTCCATCTGAATCTATATCTTTTTCTGCGCAAAAGTACTGATATTTATTTGACGCGCTGAAAACCAGTGTATTATAACTAAAATGTAGACTGGCTTGTACTTGTACACTTCTTATCGAACTTGACAAAGGTAGTGATTATTTTTTATTTAGCACCATCTTCTTTTAATTTTTTCCTTCCTTTCCAATACGTCCAAAACCTTATATATAAGAAAAACTTAAAGAATAATGAACCTTGAAATGAAATGTGTATAATTTTAACTATTCTTAACTAGTAATAAAATTAAGAATTTTATCTAATCTTTCTTTGTAGTACTTGATAATGAATGACTTCTAGTTGATTTTCTATATTGTTTATGATACAGTCTATAATCCGTATTTCATGTACAATTTTCCATGTGTTTGTACAAAAATACATTCTTTAGTATAACTTTTGTTATTTTATTTGCAGCGTTGTTTGCATAAAAATTAACTTTAATTGATTACGAAATGAAAAACTTAAAAGAAATTGTAGTGAAATGGCATCCAGGCTTTCAGAGGATGTTCGCTTTCGGCATCCTTGTTATGTTCACTATGATATTGTTTGCACAAGGAAAGCATATTTCAGGAACTGTGTGTGATAAAAATGGAGAATGTATTATTGGTGCCAGTGTGTTAGTCAAAGGTACTACCAATGGAACTATTACTGATTTTGACGGTAATTTCACCTTGAATAATGTACCGGACGATGCGGTCTTACAGGTTAGTTTTGTCGGATATGAGACATTGGATATTCCCACAAAAGGTCAGAATAATCTAAAAATAGTCATGACAGAAGATACGGAAACCCTTGACGAAGTTGTGGTTATCGGTTATGGCTCTGTTAAGAAGAGTACCCTGACGGGAGCGGTGACCAAGATGGATTCCAAGGGAATAGAGAACCGTCCGTTGGCGCGTGCTGAAACAGCTTTGCAGGGCCAGCTGGCAGGTGTGCAGGTCCGGACAACAACAGGTGAACCGGGTGCTGATCTACAAATTCGTGTACGTGGTGCAGCTTCTGTCAATGCTAGTTCCGATCCGTTATATGTGGTTGATGGTGTTCCGATGTCAACCTTAAGCGGTATTAATCCGTCTGATATTCAATCTATTGAAGTCTTAAAAGATGCCGCATCTGCCGCCATTTATGGATCTCGTGGTTCCAACGGAGTCGTAATGGTCACAACCAAGACAGGAAAAAGCGGCAAGCCCAAAATCTCATTCAATGCCAGTTACGGTGTTCAGCAACAGGAAAAGAAGATGGACTTGTTAAGCTCTACTGAATGGATGGAGTTCAAATTGAAATGGCTGGACGCCAATTACTTGGCTCAGGCAAAAAGCAAGGGGGTGACAAATGCCAGCATAGCGGATAGTAATGAGACGCGTTTGGCCAATCTCGGAATTCAAGCCGGCACCAGCGCATCATACAACTATGCTTTTGATGAACGATGGTTTAAATATTTGAGCAAGGATATACAGGGCTCGCATACTTATACGAATAATCCGGAGGAGCTGTGTCTGCTTGATTGGCAGGATGAATTTTTCCGTAATGCGATAGTACAGGATTATAGTCTGAGTGTTTCCGGTGGAACAGAAAATACCTCCTATCTCTTTTCCGGAGGATATATGGATCAGGAAGGTATTGCCACCGGAACTAATTATGAACGTTACTCTTTCCGTACAAATCTGGAATCTAAGATAAACAAATACGTGACTGTTGGTATGAATCTGGCTCCGACTTATATTGTACAGCAGGGCTCGGGACTTGCTAATGGCAAGGACTCCCAAGTGCATCAGGTATTGACATCCACTCCGGTTTCGGAGCCAGGAGTGGGGTATACGACCAATGCGAATGGCAATCTTAGATACAACTGGGCTGGCAGCGCTTCAAGTCCTATTTATTATATGGAAAACAATACGAATGAAAACCGTATCATGCGCATGACCGGTAATGCATTCCTTCGGGTTACTCCAGTTAAAGACCTGCGTATAGAGTTTTCTGGTTCCGCACAATATTATGACAAAGATGCCAATACTTATTATATGACCGCTGCTTCCGGTAACTGGGCGCAAGGAGAAGGTGCGAAATCGTCGGGGTCTCATCTGACAGAAAGAACCTGGGAAACATTGTTACAAGCGGTCATAAACTATGATCTCAATTTAGGGGGACATGCTTTCAATATCATGGCCGGTGCGTCCTCGGAAAAAAGTAACACGGGATTCTCCACGAATCAAAGTTTTTCCGGTCCTTTCCCCAATGATGCGATTCAAGGATCTTTTGATGGATCCAAAGTAAGCGTGAAGACCAATACCGTTACAGAAAAAACTCAGAAGAATCTGGCATCCGTTTTTGGTCGTCTGCAATACAATTACAAAGAAAGATACATGTTTTCCGGAAGTTTGCGGTATGATGGATGTTCTATTTTTGGAACCAATAACAAATGGGGTGTCTTCCCCGCAGTATCCGCAGGATGGATGGTTTCCAATGAGGATTTCTTTAAGAAGCTCAATCTGCCATGGTGGAACTCTTTGAAATTCAGAGTAAGCTATGGTGAAACGGGTAATAATAATATCAGCAACACGGCCGCCTATGCTACTTTGTCAGCTATAACCTATGCCGGACAAGCAGGTTACAAAGCCAACTCTCTAGGCAATCCGGATCTGGGATGGGAAAAGACCAAAAGTACGGATTTTGCAGTTGATTTGGGATTTGCGAACAATCGCATTCAGTTGTCATTGGATTATTATACCAAACGGACATCCGATCTGCTTTACCAGGTTCCTGTACCAGGTGCTTCCGGTTTTTCCACAGTATGGGATAACTTGGGTGATATCGACAATAAGGGATTTGAAATAGAATTGAATACAAAAAATCTGACAGGAGCCTTCTCATGGAGCACTTCGCTGAACATCTCTTATAATAAGAATACTGTAAAATCATTGGGCGTGGACGACACCCCCGTTTATTCGGGCTTTAGCAGCGGGCAGAATTCAAATGTGCTGATGGTAGGTAAACCTATCAATACTTTCTATATGTATGATGCAATCGGTGTTTGGAAGACACAGTCTGAAATTGACGCTTATAGCGCGGCTCACAACGGAACTCCGGTCACTTTTCAGGGAAGCACGGTCAAGCCGGGGGACATCCGTTATGCAGACCTTGACAATAATGGCTATATTGATGCGAATGACAAGGCCTATCTCGGACAGCCAACTCCTAAATACGTGTTTGGTATGACCAATAATTTCAGTTATAAGAATTTTGATCTTTCCATCCTGTTGACCGCACAGACAGGTGGTAAGATATTCGGTGTGTTCGGGCGTGCTTTCGACCGTCCGAGTATGGGGGCCAGCAGCAACGTATTGGGACGTTGGCGGAATGCATGGTGGTCTGAAACGGAGCAAGGAGACGGAAAAACTCCGTATATTCTAAGCACTACAACGGGGACGACCTTGGATTCCAGATGGCTGTATTCGTCTGACTATCTGCGTATCAAGAATTTGACGCTTGGTTATAAAATTCCTATTAATCCGAAATTCATCTCATACGCGCGTGTCTATGTTTCCATTGAGAATCTGGCCAGATGGGACAACTACTATGGAGGTTACTCGCCGGAGGCAGCCAATACTGCATCCAGTTCCTCTCCCGGAGGACAAAGTGCTGTAGGGCTGGATTACGGAGGCTATCCTATTCCGCGTATATACACAATCGGTATCAATGTTAATTTCTAAATAAAAAATACAGAGTCATGTTTAAGTTAAAGAATATATTATGTTTGGGCGTTCTTGCATTGTCCGCCGTTTCCTGCGATGATTTTTTAGAGACAGCTCCTTCCGACTTGCTTTCCTCCGATAGTTTCTACCAGACAGCTGCCCAGTCGGAACAGGGTGTTATAGGTGTATATGGTGATCTTGATCAGATTTCTAATTATGTATACCTGTATATGTCTGAGTGCCGTTCCGACAATGCATGGGTGGAGCCTAGGCCCAATGGTTTGAGGGAATATGCTGAAATTGGTACTTTTCGTGCTGGAGAGGACTTGGGCATGTTCAACAGTGTATGGAATCTTTTGTACAAAGTCATTTACGACGCCAATGTAGCACTGGCGAAAATGGAAGGTTGTGACTTTGGCGGCAATACAGCCATCAAGGAACAGTTTCTGGGCGAAATGCATTTTATGAGGGGATGGTGTTATTTTGAACTAGCCCGGTTATGGGGAAATGTCCCTTTGATCGTTACTCCGGTATCTCCTTCCGAGGTGAAGGGGATAGGGCAGTCCACTCCACGTGAAATTATAGAGAATGTTGTCATCCCTGATTTGACCGAGGCAAAAAACAAACTGCCTTACAAGGAACGGATGGTGAATGCCTCCGGAACTTCAATCTCCTCCGAGGGACGTGCTGATAAGATGGCCGCTGAAGCAATGCTGGCACGTGTTTATATGACACTGGCCGGTTCACCCTATAATGATGGAAATGCCAAAACTCTGGCCAAGACCCAGTTGGAAAATGTGTTGAATTATTCAGCTTCTAATGGAAACAAGTATTGGGCTCCTACTTTGGACGAATGGAGAAAGCAATGGATGCCAAGTACGGATTATTATAATAAATATTCAATCTTTGCAATCCAGCATAGAACCAATGAGAACCGTAATTATCTCATCTTTAATTTCAGTCCGGGGCTTCCCCCTTCGTATACAAGCAAAAGAATTTTTGGAAATTCCATTTGGGTGGAAAAGACTTTGGAGTATGAGTTCGAAAGAACTTTCTCTAATGGCGGAAAAGACGGGCGTGGAGTAGGTTTCACCACTTTGGAAGGCTATGAGGAGGAACCCAACTATCCAGCATACACCAATGACCGGGATAATGTGACTTTGGAAGACGGTACGAGAGTGGAGGTATATACCAAGACCATGTTTTATAAGTATTTACCAAGTAAGCACAAACTGGCAGAACTGGGCATGTCTTTTGATGAAAATTCAATGGCGGGTGATTATGATTGGCCGGTGAACTTTCCCATACTTCGTTTGGAGGATATGATGTTGCTGTATGCGGAGATACTGGCAGGTGAAGGCAATGTGGCAGGAGCGATGGAGTATGTCAACAAAATCCGAGAACGTGCCGGTTGTGATCCGGAAACAGCTTCCAGTAGTGCAGAGGCGTTGCGGTTTATAAAACGCGAGCGGCGTGTGGAATTGGCAGGTGAGGGGATACGCTGGTTCGACCTTGTCCGGTATGGAGAATGGCAGTCTGCGATTACAAGAATGTTCGATAATTATAACAACCCTGACGGGACAGACAAGAGTGAATTAAAGAACGGACGATATCTTTATCCTATACCTTTGGATCAGATGAATGCCGTCCCTGGACTTTATTCCCAAAATGAGGGATATTGAAATAAATATCAAGTTAAACAAAAGTAATTTATTAGGGCAACAGCTGGTCGGGATGACTGGCTGTTGTTTTATTTCAATATGCACCAGTTTGAGTTCGGTTAATTTGAAAGCCGCCTACAGTATATCTGGGCAAATCTTTGTAAATTCGAACAATTGTACCGATATTTGCGCTAACTAAAAAAGAAAAGAGTATGAAAATAGGAGATAAAGTCCGTTTCCTTAGTGAGGTAGGGGGCGGTATTGTGACCGGATTTAAAGGAAAAGATATGGTGTTGGTAGAAGATGCCGATGGCTTTGATATTCCGATGCCCGTCAAAGAATGTGTGGTGATTGATACGGATGATTATAATATGAAGCGTAAACCTGTTGCCCCGGCTCCTAAACAGGAGATTGCTGGTGCGAAGGCAAAAGGAGCGTCAGTCAAGGTGCGTCCGGATGAAGAGGAGGACGAACGCCCTGTCATTTATCGCCCGGCCGAGCGGAAGGGGGGAGATATACTGAATGTGATGCTGGCTTTTGTGCCGCAGGATCTCAAGGCCATTTCCGCGACAGCCTTTGATGCTTATCTTATCAATGACAGTAATTTCACTTTGTACTTTACTTATCTTACTGCCGAAGGAAGCAACTGGCGGGTACGTAGCCATGGCACGGTGGAGCCGAATACGAAATTTTATATCGAGGAGTTCGATAAAAGCGTTTTGAATGAATTGGAACGGGTGGCTGTGCAGTTTGTCGCTTTTAAGGATAACAAGAGCTTTTTGTTCAAGCCTGCCGTCTCTGTGGAATTGCGCATAGATACCGTGAAATTTTATAAACTGCATACTTTCCGTGAGAGTATTTTCTTCGAGGAGCCATCGCTTATTTATGATATCGTGAAGGATGATGTTCCGGCGAAACAGGTGTTTGTGTCGGCAGAGGATATAAAGGACGCATTGTTGCAGAAGCATGAACCGGAACCGCGCGTTTCAAAGCCTTCCCAGACGAAAGTGATAAAAAATGATATATTGGAAATAGATCTTCATGCCCATGAGTTACTGGATACGACTGCCGGTATGAGTAACAGCGAGATATTGAATTACCAATTGGATGTCTTTCGTAAGACCTTGGAGGAATATAAGAACAAGAAGGGGCAGAAAATTGTCTTTATTCATGGTAAGGGAGATGGCGTGTTACGCAAATCTATCTTGCAGGAGTTGAAGTATAAATATAAAAACTATGAAAGTCAGGATGCTTCGTTTCGTGAATATGGTTTCGGGGCTACCATGGTGATTGTTCATTAAGACTTTCTCATTCATATGGAGGGTGGTATGGCAACATTAAAAGAATTTTTGAAAACGGATCGTTTTGCTACTTGTGCGGGAGTGGAGCTTCTTGAGATAAAGCCGGGCTATGCCCATGCGCGTATGGAGGTGACCGACCGGCATCTGAATGGGGGAGGAGTATGTCAAGGCGGTGCCTTGTTTACATTGGCCGATCTGGCTTTTGCCGCTGTGGCGAACAGCCGTAAGAAACTTACACTTTCAGTAAATGCCAATATTACTTTTCTCCGTCCCGCTAAGTTGGGTTACGTGTACGCTGAGGCTGTTGAGGTGTTTAATCATCACCGTATTCCTTTTGTCGAAGTAAAGATAACAGACGAACAGGGGGAACTGATAGCTGTTTTTACTTCATCGGGGTATCGTAAAGAGTTTGATTTGCCGGTAGATGCATTAGAATAATTCATAATAGATAAAAGCCTGTTGTCAAAAAAGGCAACAGGCTTTTTAAATGATAGTTATCAGTGAAGGCAATGGTTGTCTTATCCTTCTTTGACTTTAGCTTTTCCTATTCTTCCCGGTTCTACGAACAAATATTTGTAGCCTGCGCGGATACTTGCCAGATGTAGTTTTTCCAAATGTGCACGGCGGACAAGCAAAGCTGTCATTTCATGAATACGTCCGTTAGCATAACCTATCATTTCGTCCTCGGTTGTATCCTCAGAACCGTAAGTGCCTGCTCCTTGGACGATCATAAAAGGTGATTCGGTACCTGCTTGATCCATACCGACAGCAATGGCGACATAAATCCACATAGGTCCGTGAGCAACTACTTTACGTGCTGTGGCCGTGCGGCTTTCGCCTTTTGTCAGCGTTTTGTGGCAACAGCCTTCTACGGATTGAATTTTCTCTCCTAAATCGTATACGGCTACTTTGTCATCGGCGGCATCCAAAGGTTGTTCAAACAGAACGGTGTCTTTTTTCCCCGGATAACTGATATGATAACATTCATATTCCGGTTGCATTCCTCGGGGTTCGTCATCCCCTACGGAACCTGCTACAAGTTTAACTTCTAGAAATGAGCCGTTCAGGGCGGTTTCATATACCGCATCCGTCAAAGCGGCGTTACTGGTTAATTCTAATTCTTTCATAAGTCAAGGTTTTTTTAATAAGTTTCCCTCATAACATTGGGTGAAAAGAAAAGTTCGTGATAGTTTGATAAGGAACAAAAACGGGTGTTAATAGATGAAATAAGGGGATTGGTCGATTACTCTTGTTCATATGATGATAAAGCCTTAACTTTACTACTGGAAAAAGAAAAACTCTGAGAATCAAGATAGAAAAGTAGAAAGGCACCCGGATTGTTGGTCAGTCTGGATAAAAGGGTCGTTTTATAAATACGTTAATAATAAGTTTGTTAGTAAATAAGGTCGGATAAGGCTTTGTTTATAAGGAAAACGCTCGTTGCGAAACGGGCGTTTTTTTTGATTGTGTGTCACTGTGTATTTATAAGAAAATCTTATAAAAAAAACGTCCTACTCCGTGAAGAATAGAACGCTTTTTTATGGAATGGGGTTTACAAACGATAGTCAGCTAAATCATCTGCTTTAAATTTACGGATGAAATTGAAATGCTTTTCTATTTCAGCTTCAGCATAGTTTACATATACATGGGCTGACTTGGCGAACAACTCAGGTGCTTTTGCCGCATCTTGGATAAGGAGATGTGACATGATACATACGGCAGCCATTTCATAAAGACGGCGTGCTACGAAATCAAGCAACTCTTGATTCTGGGCTTCTTTTACCGCATTGGTGCATGCGTCAAATTTGTTGGCCATTTCTTTCACACGGTCCATCAGCGGTTGCATTTCTTCACTGCAAGGAATAGCTTCGTAATTACGCAAGGTTGCGATATAAGAACCGTTGGTTACATAACGGATAGCGGCTACAGTCTGTAGCTGGGTGGTGCCTTCGTAAATGCTGGTGATGCGTGCGTCGCGATAGATGCGCTGGCAAGCATATTCCATCATGAAACCTGAACCACCGTGAATCTGGATACAATCGTATGCATTCTGGTTGGCATATTCAGAGTTCATTCCTTTAGACAACGGAGTGAAACTGTCAGCCAATTTGGCGTACGTCTTCTGTTCCTGACGTTCTTCAGGAGTCAGTTTGCGTTCGCGGGCAATATCGTCCAATGCTTTGTAAATATCCACATAGCGTGAAGTTTGGTAAAGCAATGCACGGCCTGCATCCAGTTTGGCTTTCATGATAGCCAGCATGTCATATACTGCCGGAAAATCGATGATGGCTTTTCCGAACTGCTTACGCTCTTTGGCGTATGCCAGTCCTTCGTTGTAAGCAGCTTGTGACAAACCTACTGACTGGGCAGCGATACCCAGACGAGCGCCGTTCATCAATGCCATTACGTATTTTATCAAGCCGAGTTTACGGTCACCGCAAAGTTCGGCTTTTGCATTCTTGTAAACCAGTTCGCAGGTAGGAGAGCCGTGGATACCCAGTTTGTTCTCGATACGGCGTACATCCACACCTCCTTCGTTTTTGTCATAGATAAACATAGACAAGCCACGTCCGTCTTTGGTTCCTTCTTCGCTACGTGCCAATACCAAGTGGAGGTTGGCGTCACCATTAGTGATGAAACGTTTCACACCGTTCAGGCGCCAGCAGTTGTTGGCTTCATCGAAAGTAGCTTTCAGCATCACAGACTGAAGGTCGGAGCCGGCATCGGGTTCGGTCAAGTCCATAGACATGGTTTCTCCGGCACAAATACGGGGAATGAAACGGCTGTGCTGGTCTTCGTTTCCGAATTCATACAGTGTTTCGATACAGTCCTGTAAAGACCAGATGTTTCCGAAGCCTGCATCGGCGGCAGCAACAATTTCCGCGCACATGGTATACGGAGTGATGGGGAAGTTCAAACCGCCGAAACGACGGGGCATGGTCATGCCGTTCAGTCCGGCTTTGACCATCGCATCCAGGTTCTGCTTGGTCCCTGAAGCATATTCCACACGTCCGTTTCCGCAGTGAGGGCCTTCTTCGTCCACGCCTTCGGCATTGGGAGCGATGGTTTCACCTGTGATTTCACCGGTGATTTCCAGAATCTTATCGTAAGAGTCCATGGCATCGGCATAATCCTGCGGTGCATAGTCGAACTCGTCTTTGTCTCTATAGTCGCGCTCTTTCAGTTGGCAGATGCGCTCCATCATCGGATTGTTCAAGTGATACTTGAGTTCCGGTATATCGGTATAAAAGTTTGCCATTACTTACTGTTCTTTTTATAGTATTTAATCAATTTTGGAACGACTTCTTCCACAGTGCCGTTAATCACATAGTCGGCAATGGTGTTGATCGGAGCGTTCGGGTCACTGTTCACAGAGATGATAATACCTGCGTCCTGCATACCTGCGATGTGCTGGATTTGTCCGGAGATACCGCAAGCGATATACAGTTTGGGGCGGACGGTCACACCGGTCTGGCCAATCTGGCGGTCATGGTCCGCATAACCTGCATCAACAGCCGCACGGCTGGCTCCCACTTCGGCGTGAAGTTCTTTGGCCAGTTCAAACAGTTTGTCGAAACCTTCTTTAGAACCCATGCCATAGCCTCCGGCAATCACGATAGGTGCACCTTTCAGATTATGTTTGGCTTTTTCTACATGGCGGTCGATGACTTTCACTACATAGTCTGTCTCAGGAACAAACTTGGCTACATCGTGGTTCACCACTTCACCCTTATAATTTTCGTCCAGAATCTCTTTTTTCATCACGCCTTCACGAACGGTCGCCATCTGCGGACGATGTTCGGGATTGACGATCGTTGCAACGATGTTACCACCGAAGGCGGGGCGAATCTGATACAACAGGTTTTCATAAGTGATACCGTTCTTTTTGTCTTCGTGAGCACCGATTTCCAACTGGGTACAGTCGGCAGTCAGTCCGCTGGTCAAGGCGGAAGATACACGCGGCCCTAGGTCGCGGCCGATAACGGTAGCGCCCATCAGGCAGATTTGCGGTTTTTCCTCTTTGAACAGATTCACCAAAATAGAAGTGTGAGGCAATGAAGTATAGGGGAACAGGCCCGGAGCATCGAATACGTGCAGTTTGTCTACTCCGTAGGGCAATACTTGTTTTTCAATTCCTGCAAGGCCGGTTCCGGCAGCGATTGCCTCAAGCTGGCAGCCTAACTGATTAGCTAATTTACGACCTTTGGTTAAAAGTTCGAGACTCACATCGGCCACTGTCGTGCCTTCAATCTCGCAATATACAAATACATTATTCATAATCGTTATCCTATTGTATGGTTAGCTAACAGTTCTACAATCAATCCTTCCACATCCTGGTCGCTTCCTGTCATGGTCTTGCTTTCTTTTGCCTGGAAGATGATGTTTTCAATCTTCTTCACTTTGGTGGGAGAACCCGACAGACCGCACTGCTTGGTGTCTCCTTCTACATCGGCCACACTCCATTCAGTGATATTCAGGTAAGGGAATTTTTCATATAGTTCAGCGTAGGGAAGTGCAGCACCTTCTTTGGTGATGGCTGCTTTTTCCTGTGCGCCCAAAGCGCGTTTGTATTTCTGTAACAATTTGGCATTACGCGGACGGCAGGGAGCTGCACTTCCGTTTACCGTCAGTACAATGGGCAGCGGGCCTTCCACTGTTTCCACTCCGCCGTCAATGTGGCGTTTTACGGTGATGCGACGGGCATTTTCGTCCACGTTCAGAATTTCTTCGGTGTAAGTGATCTGGCTCAATCCCAACTTTTCTGCTACCTGCGGGCCTACCTGTGCGGTATCGCCGTCGATAGCTTGGCGTCCGCCGATTATCAGGTCATATTCGCCTATTTTGCGGATAGCCGTAGCGATGGCGTATGAAGTGGCCAACGTGTCAGCGCCGGCAAAAGCACGGTCAGTCAATAAATATCCATTGTCTGCTCCTCTGTATAAACCTTCACGAATAATTTCGGCAGCGCGTCCGGGGCCCATGGTCAGGATGGTTACCGTAGAGCCGGGATGTGTGTCTTTCAGTCTGAGTGCCTGTTCCAAGGCGTTCAGGTCTTCCGGATTGAAGATGGCCGGAAGTGCCGCACGGTTGATGGTACCGTCAGCGTTCATGGCATCTTTCCCCACATTGCGTGTGTCGGGAACTTGTTTTGCCAGTACTACAATTTTTAAACTCATATACTTTAATATATTTGGTATTAGTAATATTCCGGTGGCAAATTTACTTAAACAATTTGAGTGACAAAAGGATATGAGAAGAAAATATGCACAAAGTTATGCTGTTTGCGCAATGATTTTGTTGTTTTATTTGTAACTTTCGGCACAATTAGTGGATACTTATAGCGTTTTGTTTGTTATGATTTAAAATAAATAAAAAAGGAATTATGAAGAAAGTATTGTTTTTATTCGCCTTGTTGCTTCTGAGTATGGGGGCTATGGCGCAAAAAGTAATTTATGATGAAACCAACCAGACCGGCGTGCGTACAGTGGTATGCGAGGGCATGAATCTGGGTGTTTCCAATAACATGGACGTATATGTGGCACTCGCTGGATTTCAGTATAAAAGTACCATACGTTATTCGTTGGCTGTTACTATCGGGTCGGGGCATGAGGTGGAAATTCCTAATGACAGTAAGTGTGTCTTGACGTTGGATAATGGAAAGACATTAGAGCTGCCTACGGTAGCAGGCGGCGCTTCCGTATTGCAGCATGTAGATGTGGAGATGAGTGATGTGTATCAAAGTTTCCGCCGTTTTGCCTATTATAATATAAAGGCTAAAGAATTGAAGAAAACCGGCAAAAACGGTATCGTACAAATGGATATACAGTTATCTCCCGGAAACTATTCCATAGCATTCAATCAGGATGTATTGGGAAGTATGCTGACCGGTTCTATGTCATTAATAAATAATATGTTTGGTAAATAACTTCTCTTTTCATATTTTATGGTGCAGCCTTTTCTTCTCAGAAGGAGAGGCTGTCTTGTTTTTGAAAGTCAAAGGGTTAAACAAAACGTTGCTTCATGTGTTTTCCTAATGTTTTTTAATGTGATAAACTTATGAGGAAAATACGTAGATGGGGAGTATGGCTCCTTTTAATCATTCCTTTGGCACTGAATGCCCAGCAGCGGGCCGAAAAATTATTGAATGTACCTTTGCCGGAACATTGGCAGGAAGAGGATGCGATGTTTCAACAACTGCTTCCGGTGGATGACCATTGGTGGACTGTATTTCAGGATGCCACACTGGATTCATTGATTCATGTGGCTGTCAGGCAGAATCCGTCTGTCCTTACTGCCTTGAACCGTATAGATATGGCGAAAGCGAATCTGAGGATAGCCAGAGGAAGCTATTATCCGGCTTTGTCATTGGATGCCGGGTGGAACCGCCAACAGACTAGTGGTAATACCACTACGGGACAGCCTCAATCCAGAGTGGGGTATTATGATGCAACGGTTAATATGAGCTGGCAGGTGGATGTGTTCGGTTCCATCCGCCAACGGGTGAAAGCGCAGAAAGAAAATTTTGCGGCAAGTCGTGAAGAGTACAATGCGACGATGGTAAGTCTTTGTGCAGAAGTGGCGTCGGCCTATTTTAATTTGCGTGAGGCCCAGCAGGAACTCAGTGTATTACAGCGCAATGCTTTATCTCAAAAGGCGGTGGTGGATATAACTGAAGTGCGTTATAATACCGGATTGGCTTCCAAACTGGATGTGACTCAGGCTAAGTCGGTTTATTATAGTACATTGGCTTCTATTCCTGCTACAGAATCCGGTATTATTCAATATATGAATGCGTTGGCTGTATTGCTCGGGCTTTATCCTCAGGATGTGACGGCTGCACTGGAAACAGGAAAGCCGTTACCCGATTATATAGAACCGGTAGGGGTCGGTCTTCCCGGACAATTACTCTTACGACGTCCCGATGTACGGGTTGCCGAACGTCAAGTCAATGCACAAGCAGCCCTGTTGGGAGCTTCCAAGACCGATTGGCTTCCCTCATTTTTTCTGAACGGTTCCTTCGGCTATGCTTCACATGATATGAAAGACTTTACTAAACGTCGCAGTATGACATGGAGCATCGCTCCTTCTATGAGCTGGACGATTTTTGATGGTGGCCAGCGTGCGAATAATGTACGTTTGCAACGTGCACAACTGGATGAGACCATCAATCAGTTTAATACTACGGTTCTTACAGCGGTGCAGGAGGTGGATAATGCCATGAGTAGTTATAAGAATTCCATCAAACAGATTGTGGCATGTCGTGAGATGCTGAATCAGGGGAAAGAGGCATTCAAACTTTCATTGGACTTATACAAACAGGGGCTGAGTCCTTTCCAAAATGTATTGGATGCACAGCGTTCGTTACTGTCCTACGAGAATTCATTGGTGCAGGCACAGGGGTATTCATTGCTTTGTCTGATTCAGATGTATCAGGCATTGGGTGGAGGATGGTAGGCTGTGACGGAAAAGCTGTTGGTGACCTTCATGAACGATAGAAATAATATAAACCTAACCCAAGATATGAAAAAAATAATGATAACTTTCGCATGGACGGTATGTGTATTGACCGCCTGCGATAAAAATAAACCTTCTCAGGCAGGAATGCAGGCATTGCCTGTAGATGTAGCGAAACCTTTGGTGGAAAATGTGACGCTGACCAAAGATTACCCCGGTTATCTGGAAGCGGAATCCACGGTGGATTTGGTGGGACGGGTCAATGGAACCTTACAATCCAAGAATTTCGCACCTGGTTCCCGGGTACGTCAGGGACAGGTATTGTTCGTTATAGAACCGACACTGTATGAAAATTCAGTGAAACAAGCGGAAGCTGAATTAAAAACGGCCAAAGCTAATCTGGAATATGCTGTCAGCAGTTATCAGCGTATGAAAGAAGCGATAAAAAGTGATGCCGTGAGCCGCATACAATATTTGCAGGCGGAGAGCCATGTCACTGCTTGTGAGGCTGCCGTAAGTAATGCCGAAGCTGCTTTGAGAACTGCGCGTACCAACTTGAGTTATTGCTATGTCAAAGCTCCTTGTGACGGAGTGGTTGATATGTCGGCTTATTCGGTCGGGGCATACATCGGTGGTGCTTTGCAACCGGTTAAATTGGCTACTGTTTATAAGGACGACCGCATGTATTCCTATTTTAATATTGCAGATAACCAATATCTGACATACGAACTGACCCGGGAGACTGCCAGTAAGATTCCTGCGGAAACTCATTTTGTAACCTTGCGTTTGGGGACTGACGGGGAGCAGACATGGAAAGCCAAGCTCGATTATCTTTCTCCTGATGTGACGTTGACTACAGGTACTCTCCGCCTGCGTGCGGAATTGGATAACCCGGACGGGCTGCTCCGTCCCGGATTGTTTGTCAGTGTCACATTGCCATACGGTGAAGCGCGGAATGCGGTGTTGGTTAATGACGCCTCGATCGGAACAGACCAGTTGGGTAAATATTTGTATGTGCTGAATGACAGTGATATCGTGAATTACCGGCATATCGAGGTCGGTCAATTGGCGGATAATAATATGCGTATTGTCAAAAGTGGTTTGTCACCGTCCGAACGTTATGTCACCAAAGCATTGCTGAAAGTGCGCCAAGGCATGAAAGTGACCCCATTAATTACTAATCACTAACCATTAACCACTAACCACATGTTTTCAAAATTTTTCATAGAACGGCCTATATTTGCCACGGTACTGGCTTTGTTATTCGTGGTGGCCGGACTTGTAACCCTAAACATATTGCCCGTGGCGCAATACCCCGATATTACGCCGCCTACCGTGCAAGTCAGTGCGGTATATCCGGGGGCCAATGCTGAAACTGTAGCACAAACTGTCGGTATCCCCATTGAACAGCAAGTGAACGGTGTGGACGGAATGTTGTATATGAGCTCCAATTCCTCCGCATCGGGCGCTTATTCGCTGACCGTGACTTTCGAAGTAGGGACCGATATCGATATGGCGACTGTGATGGTACAAAACCGGGTCAGCGTAGCGTTGAATTCTTTGCCCGAAGCAGTGAAGGTGCAGGGAGTGACGGTGCAGAAGCAGTCCTCCAATATTGTGATGATGCTTACACTGAGTGGTGACAGTATTTATGATGGTCTTTACCTGACCAACTTTGCCAACCTGAATCTGGTAGACCAGTTGACCCGTGTGCCGGGAGTGGGAGCGGTGAATGTCATGGGAGCCGGTGATTACTCCATGCGTGTATGGTTGAATCCTGAAACAATGCGTATCCGCCATATTACTCCGCAACAGGTGTACGCTGCTATTCAAAGTCAGAATATGGAGGTCTCAGCCGGTTATGTGGGGCAGCCTGTCGGTAGTTCGGCCAATAATGACTTTCAATATACGTTGAATGTGAAAGGACGTCTTTCTACTCCTGAAGAGTTTGGAGACATCATATTGAGAGTGGAAGATCAGGGGAAGGTGCTCCGTCTGAGGGATGTTGCCAAAATTGAGTTGGGAAGTGCCGAGTATGGAGTTGTTTCCAGATTGAAGGGACAGCCTACGGCAGGCATTGCCGTCTATCAGTTGCCGGGGAGTAACTCATTGGATGTGTCCCGGGGAGTTCGTGCACGTATGGCGGAATTGGCTGAAACATTTCCGGCAGGGGTGAGGTATAATGTGACATTGGATACAACGGATGTGGTTCATGATTCCATTGATGAAGTGATGAAGACCTTTGTGGAGGCGATCATTCTGGTGGTGCTGGTTATCTTTTTCTTCCTGCAAAGCTGGCGGGCGGTTCTTATCCCCTGTCTTACTATCCCTGTCTCCCTTATCGGAACACTGGCGGTAATGGCCGTTTTAGGCTTTTCTATCAATACCTTGACACTGTTCGGCTTGATATTGGCTATAGCCATTGTAGTGGATGATGCCATTGTGGTGACCGAAAATGCCACCCGTATTCTGGATGAAGGGAAGCTGGACGCCCGGGAGGCTACCGGGCAGGCGATGGGAGAGATTACCGGACCTATTGTCGGAGTGGTGCTGGTACTGCTTGCTGTGTTTATCCCTACTACGCTGATTAGTGGAATTTCCGGGCAGCTTTATAAACAGTTTGCATTGACTATTGCGGCTTCTACAGTCATAAGTGGCTTCAATTCATTGACATTGACTCCGGCGGTCTGCGCTTTGTTGCTCCGTCCCACTCCGGCGCATAAGGCGCGTTTGTTCCGTTGGTTTGATAGTATGAATGACTGGATGCAGCGGATTTATGACGCTTCGGTAAAGTGGTTGTTGGCACGTCCGGTCATTGCTATCGGTTCTTATATCATAATATCAGTCATTGCTATTCTGATGTTTGTAAAATGGCCCAGTACCTTCATTCCCGAAGAAGATGACGGATATTTTATGATTGCCATCCAGCTTCCGGCCGCTTCTTCTTTGGAGCGTACGCAAATGGTAGGTAAGCAGATTGATGCTATTTTGTCAGACTATCCCGAAGTGAAGACTTATTTGGGCGTAAACGGATTCAGTATTATGGGAGGCGGTCAGTTGCCTAATGCGGCCACCTATTTTGTGGTGCTGAAGAATTGGAAAGAGCGTGCAGGTAAGGAGCATACCGCTCAAGCGGTGGTTAACCGTTTTAATGGACAGGCATACGCCATGATACAGGAAGCTCAAGTCTTTGGTATTATTCCTCCCGCTATTCCGGGCATGGGCAATACAGGTGGTTTGCAACTCGAGCTGGAGGACCGTAAGTCTTTGGGCTCGGAAGAACTGCAAAAGGCGGTTGAGGCTTTATTGGCTAGTTATCATAATGAGCCGGCTGTCGCTTCCATGAGCAGTATGTATCAGGCGGATGTGCCTCAGTATTTCCTGAATATAGACCGGGATAAAGTGCAGTTGATGGGTTTGCAGTTGAATCAGGTTTTCTCTACATTAGGGTATTACATGGGGCAGGCGTATGTAAATGATTTTGTGGAATTCGGCCGTATCTACCAAGTGAAATTGGAGGCTGGCGAACAAGCCCAAAAAGTGATCGATGATGTGTTGAAACTGAGTGTGGTCAATTCGAAGGGGGAGATGGTGCCTTTCAGCAGTTTTACGCAGATAGAGCAGAAGCTGGGAATGGATCAGATAAACCGGTATAATATGTACTCGGCTGCTTCTATCACTATTACTCCGGCTGAAGGGAGCAGTTCCGGGCAGGCGATAGAGGCTGTGGGGAGTTTGATAAAAAATCAGCTGGGTGGTGAGTTCGGATATGAATGGACTTCTGTTGCTTATCAGGAAACTCAGGCAGGTAATACCACTACCATTATTCTGATTATGGCATTGCTGGTGGCTTATCTGGTGTTGGCGGCACAGTATGAAAGCTGGACCAGTCCGGTGGCTGCTGTGATGGGCCTGCCGGTTGCTATCTTGGGTGCGATGCTGGGCTGCTGGGTGATGGGTGTTCCGGTGAGCATTTATACACAGATCGGTATTATCCTGCTGATAGCCTTGTCTGCGAAGAATGGTATTTTAATTGTGGAGTTCGCCCGTGATTATCGTAAAGCCGGCAATTCTATCCGTGAAGCGGCATACGAGGCGGGACATGTTCGCTTGCGCCCTATTCTGATGACCTCATTTACTTTCGTGCTGGGGGTGATGCCGTTGTTGTTTGCCACAGGCGCCGGTGCCGGTAGCCGTGTGGCATTGGGAGCGGCAGTGGTATTCGGTATGGCGGTGAATACGATTTTTGCTACGATCTATATTCCTAACTGGTATGAGGTGATGCAGCGTATCCAGGAGAAATGGCTGACAAAGAAAAAATAATTGTTGGGTTTCACCACAGATTGATCGGATTTGTACAGACAACTTTATTTAAAAACTGTATGGATCTGTGTGAATCTGTGGTGAATTTCCGTATCTTTGCTGTAAACACGTAGAATATGGATACAATAAACAACGATCTTACTAATTTATTGGAACAGATGGGGGTGCATCAGGAGAGTCTGGATGTCACTCAGCGTATTATCATTATAGCGGGGATTCTGATCATCGCTTTTGTAGCGGATTATTTTTGTAGAAAAATAGTGGTTCCTGCTATAAAGAAACTGACGGCAAGGACACAGGCTAGCTGGGATGACTATTTATTCAATGATGCTGTATTGAATAATATGTGCCACCTTATTCCCCCTATCATATTGTATGTACTGCTCCCTTTTGCTTTTCCGCATGAGCCTGTGACCTTGACGTTCATTCTGAAACTGTGCTGGGTTTACATCACGGCTGTGGCCATGAAGTTGATCTGTTCTTTTCTGACTTCTCTTTATACTATTTCAAGCGAACATGAGAAGTTGAAGAACCATCCTCTGAAAGGGGTATATCAGATGGTAAAACTGATTGTGATTTGTGTAGGGGTGATCATTATAGTCAGTACCTTGATAGATAAAGATCCTGTGAATATTCTAACCGGACTGGGTGCCTCTGCGGCTATCTTGATGTTGGTTTTTAAAGATACGATTATGGGACTGGTGGCCGGAGTCCAGCTTTCCGCCAATGATATGCTCCGGCCGGGAGATTGGATTACCATGCCGAAATATGGAGCGGACGGTACAGTGATAGAGGTGACTCTTACCACTGTAAAAGTACGTAATTGGGATAATACCATAACTACAGTCCCACCCTATGCATTGGTCAGTGATTCGTTCCAGAACTGGCGTGGTATGCGGGAAAGTGGTGGACGCAGAGTGAAGCGTGCTATTAATATAGATATGAATACAGTCCGTTTCTGCACACCGGAGCAGATGGCGGAGTTTGAGAAAAAAGTTTGGATGTCAGGCTTTGAAAGAACGGGAAAAGAGGAGGTGAATCTTTATGTGTTCCGTCACTATCTGGAATATTATTTGTGCCATAATCCTCGGGTAAATACAGAATTGATTTTGATGGTGCGTCAATTACAGCCTACACCGCAAGGATTACCCATAGAACTTTATTTCTTCTCAGCCAATAAAGACTGGATTCCATACGAACGTTTGCAAGCAGAGGTTTTTGACCATTTGCTGGCCGTTCTTCCCGAATTTGGATTAAGGGTTTTCCAAAGCCCATCAGGATTGGATGTGTTGGCTTTTTCTTCCCATTGATTATTTATAATCTCACTAGCGGAGAGATACAGAAAAACATCACAGGTTAACACGGATTAGATCAAGTTTATTACAAAATGAATAATCCGTGTTAACCTGTGGAATCTATATATTATACATGAAGTTCCAGTATGAACCGGGTTCCTTTCTTATAATCAGTATCCAAAGCCAGTGTTCCATTTAACTTATAAGCGATAAGGCTGCAGGTGGGGAGTCCTAATCCGTTCCCTTGCGTTAAATCGCGTATTTCAGCAAATGGTTTGAACAGTTTCTCACGCGCTTCAGCCGGAATTCCCGTTCCCGTATCAGTTAATATGAACTGATGTGTATGAGCGCTTCGTTTTTTAAATTCCAGTGAAATTTTACCGCTTTCCGTATATGCCGCCGCATTGTTCAGTAAATGGTTTAATATGCGTTCCAATTCTTCTGCATTTGTCTTGATATTTACACGTGGAACGTTTACCACGGCTTCTACTCCGGACTTGAAATTTATCTTCGCTTTCTCCATGATACTTTCACATAGCGTATTTATGTTCAGTTCCTTTAGCGGATAATGTTCTTCGCGTGTCTCTTCCAGTGAAATATACGTCTGGATAGCTGTCATCAGTTCTTTCAGTGCCTTGATGTTTTCATGTAAGACCGGAGTGGGGGTTGTTTCCTTTGCAGCTTCATCTATTGTATTCAGGCTTGGTTCGATCTGGGCGCTGATGTTGCCGATAAACTTGGACTTCTGTTCATTGTTTTCATTTGCTATCTGCAAGCTGTTTTTCAATTTCTTTACCTGGCGGATGTGTTTGAATAACAGGGCGGCCAAGAACAATAATCCGGCGGCCAGTATGGCCGATAACACACATAGTGCAATGATAATAATTAGATTTGTAGTAATCTTGTCTTCTTTTATCCGTAGATTTTTTTGACTGGTCTCATATTTTTGTTGCAGTGTGTTTAGCTCATTGGCTGTTTTGACTGCTTTTATGGAGTCTTGCCATGAAGTATAAAGTTTTCTCATGGCAATGGCCAGTGGGGCGTTATTGTTCTGCTCCGCATATCCCAGCATGTCTTTATAACATTGGTCTATTCCCTTTTCGTCTTTACCGGCAGAGCGCTTTTGGAACAGGCTTTTGTAACATTCCAGGCTTTTGTCTGTCATGCCGAAAGTTTGATAATAATTGGCTTCCGTCATCAGAAGTTCTTCTTGTAAAGAATCTGATTTTAACTGGTCAGTGTAGGAATGAAGTTGTTGCAAGAGTATCTTGCACTGTTCTGTATTCTTCAGATTCGTATACATACGCAAGCGTTCTTTGCCCACCATGAAACGTAATTTGTATTCAGGGGATTTTTTTTCTTGCTCACTATGATAAATCAGTGCGTCCATTTGCCGGCACGTGGCAAAGGCTTCTTTGTATTGTCTGTTTTGAGTAAAAAGCGTACTCACACGTATTCCCTCCTCTACCGCTTTGCTTATTTGTTTTTGTTCGGCATACTGAGTGAACTTTGCCCACTTTGCATTTAATTCTTTAATATTGACACCTGTCGGTGTAGCTGTTGTCTGTCCTTGCCCTGCAACACAACAAAAGGCAAGTGCTAATGTTAGAAGAATTTTTTTCATTATTGAAACAGGTTTTCTGCAAATATAACCCTTTTTTAACCAAAAAGTTTCGGAAAGTGCAACTTTTTTTCATCTTCTGGCGTCTAAAGTGTAAAACAATGACTTTTAAGCAGGACAGGCCATCTTGTAAACAGAAAAAATCATAAAATAAAAATGAGGAAAATAGTAATAATAGCCATACTGACAGCCAGTATGGTGCAGGGAGTTTTTGCCCAAAAAATAATGATAAAGGGTACTGTGAAAGACGCGGCAAGCAGAAAGGCCGCGGAATATGTCAATGTGGTTTTGCAAACAGCAGATTCTGTTTTTGTTGGAGGGACTACCACGGATGGAAAAGGCGGTTTCTTGCTGAATAAGGTTTATGCAGGCGATTATTTGTTGGCGATCTCCAGTGTGGGCTATCGTACGCAGTTTATTGTATTGGACGGTATTAAACAGAATGTGAACTTGGGGGAGATTCTTTTGGAAGATGATGCTGTGGCTATGGAAGGTGTCACGGTCAGTGCTTCCGCACAGGTCAGTCAGCCGGATCGTAAGCTGATCTTTCCTTCCGAGCGACAAATGAAGGTCTCGACAAATGGAGTCAACTTGTTGCAACAGATGATGCTTCCCCGTATTCAGATCAATCCGATGAATAATGAGATAGGAGTGCTGGGAGGTGGAGAACTTCAGCTCCGTATCAATGGGGCGAAAGCTGAAATAGAAGAGATTAGGGCATTACAGCCGTCAGACATTATCCGCATAGAGTATCATGACAACCCGGGACTGCGTTATGGGAACGCCGAGGTAGTGCTTGACTATATTGTCCGCCGTCCGGATACGGGTGGTAACTTTGGGATGGATTTGACTCAGGGGATGAATACCATGTGGGGAGAACATAATGTATTTGGGAAAGTGAACCATAAAAAGTCGGAGTTTGGAGTCTCGTTTTATACAGGTCCTCGCGATTTCTATGGCATGTATCGGGATAATGAAGAAGTGTTCCGCCTGGCGGACGGAACGACACTGCATCGTATAGAAGAAGGTGAACCGGGGCATGGATCCATGTTTATGAATAATTTAAGTGTGAACTATAATTTGCAGCAGACCGAGAACTCTTTGTTCAGTGCTACTTTTCGTTTGAGAAGTAATAGCCAGCCACACATGGATTATCAAGGGGTATTGGTCAATGTTTCCGCACCTGATGATAAGGTGGATATGATAGACCGTACCAAAAATAGCTGGACTCGTCCTTCGTTGGATCTTTATTATCAGCAGGGATTGAAGAACAAGCAACTCTTGATATTCAATGTGGTAGGTACTTATAACCGGGAAAAATCACGCCGTTTGTATCAGGAAAGCTTGCAAGGCGAGTTGTTGACTGACATTCATAATAATGTATCAGGGGATAAATATTCTCTGATTGGGGAGGCGATTTATGAGAAGCAATTTTCTAAGGGGAATTCGTTGAGTTTCGGTTTGCGTCATACCCAGTCTTTTGCCAATAATGAATACCGTAACGGTCATTATTATGAAACGGATATGAACCAAGGAGATACATACGCTTATGGTGAATACCGCGGAAAGTTGAATAAATTGGACTACAGATTGGGTGTAGGTGTTACCCGTTCTTATTACAAACAAAGTGGTGATGATTTGTATGAGAATTATAGTTTTAACCCCCGTTTTGTGCTGCATTACACGTTGCCGGGAAATTCATTCATCCGTTGGAAGTCCGATATCAGTAATGCTTCTCCGTCATTGGGGGATTTAAGTGCGGTGGAGCAGATGGTGGATTCGTTGCAAATCAGGCGGGGCAACCCGAACTTGAAATCCTATCTGCGTTATCATACCGAGTTGACATACGAATGGCAGAAAGGCATATTCTATTCTAGTCTGTGGGGAGCGTATGATTATCAGCCGAAGGCTATTATGGATGAGAAATATCAGGATGGTGACAAAATTGTACAGACATGGGACAACCAGAAGGACTGGCAGAAATTGTCGGGGCGTCTGACTTTGCGTGTCGGTCCTGTTAAGGACATGTTGCAGTTCTCGTTTACCGGTGGGGTGAATCATTATATGAGCCATGGCAATATGTATTCTCATACTTATACAAACTGGTATTGTAATGCTATGGTATCTTTCAATTATAAGCAGTTTTCTCTTTTCTGGCAAATGAATACCAATTTTAATAAATTCTGGGGGGAAACTTTGTCTGGTGGTGAAAACATTCAAATGTTAGCGATGTATTATACGCACAAGAATTTGCGTGTAGGTTTGGGAGCTTTCAATCCGTTTACGGATAATTATAAGCAGCAGACCGAGAATTGGAATAAATATGCTTCCTATAAAAAAGCGAATTATGTGAAAGAGAGCTCGCAAATGTTCTTGGCAAGTGTTTCTTATCATTTTTCGTTTGGCCGTAAGTTTAAAGCCGGTCAGCGTAAAGTGAACAATAGTGATAATGATTCCGGAGTGATGAGTACCGGAAAATAAACAAGATAATCGTTTTAATGAACATAAGTTCCTGAATTTAACGAGACAATAGATAATTACCCTTGATAAAATAATAGATAAAAATGAAGAAATACATGATGGATTATGAGCTGCTGTGGGAGAGAATAACGGATTATGCAAAGGCTGCCGGTAGGACGACTGCCCGTCCTGTACTTTTATTGTATTATGTATTGCGAAGTCCTGAAACTCCCTCTTCGGATAAAATGCTGATTGTGGCGGCACTTTCGTATCTGGTATTGCCGGTCGATTTGATCTCGGCAAAGCGGTTGCCGGTTATCGGATGGATTGATGAGGCGGTATCTTTGGTTTATGCTTATAAGAAAGTATGCCGCTATGTGACTCCCGAAATTGAGTCGGAGGTGGATAATATACTGGAGCGCTGGTTCCCGGAAGGAAAGTACGAGTTGATAGAAGAATAAATTTTGTATTTGTCTTTTGGGAGGCAAGACTGGGTCTCGTCGGATTCCGGCGTGACCCTTTTGGGTTGATAAATACCGTTTTTTATTAATTCAGAGCTGGAACATGTTTCTTTGAGAAAAGAATTTTGGCAGGATAGTCTCTATTTTAGATCGGATAATTATTAAAACGGCTGATATAATCCATTTCTGAACAAATCTTAATTTTGAATCTTTTTTTTATAGCGTATATTTGACAATGAAATAGCGCTTGTCCTCTGGAATATCGCCAATTTTATAAAGACTGCACAAGGCTGTTTTCGACAGTACAGTGTTTTATGTATGTAGGACAAGTACTGTCGATTTTTTAATATTTAAAGAAAAAGGTGGATTTTCCATTGGTGAGTTCCTTTTTTTCTTTAAATTTGCGATTAGCAAAGATTTTTGAAAGTCTTTGCTTTTTGAAATATTGGGCTTACGAGCGTTAGTTAGCTAATATCTTGTCTCTAAAATCGCCAAATTTTAAGACTGCACAAGAAGAATGCTACAACGTTTGTTTACCTCGTATTATTATAACCTGTATAATCTATGGGCTTGCTTTTTCTATCTGTTTCTATGAAAAAGCAGGTGCTATGACCACTTCTTATAATATAACGAAGCGCAGACAAAGTTGTTCATTTGTGCAGTGGGTGTTTGGCGATACCTGGAGGCGGATGACAATCGGGTTTGCGCTTTTTCTATGCGTTTATTCCTGATTTTTAGTTTTTAGTGATTACCTTAAATTTAGAAATATGCGGTGCAAAAACTGTGGTTGGCCTAATAAGCCAAATGAAAAGGTCTGCGTAAAATGCCATGCGCCATTAGAAGCGGACAATGAGGAGGTTTATAATGAATCAGGAAGAGGCAATTCTTTTGCTGGTGAACAACAGCTGAATAAGACTGTGATGGAGCAGGAAATCTTTGGCGGTAGTTCCTATAACTCTCAAAAAGATGACAATCTTTCACATAGTGAGGAAACAAGCCAATGTCCTAAATGTGGTTATCCTGTTCGTCCGGGTACTGAGAAATGTCCCAACTGTAAGTTCTCTATCAAAGGTTCTGGAAGCGCTTCTCATTTTGAGGCTGGATACAATGGTCCTGCTTCGGGAGGAGGGGGAGAAACGGCCAGACGCCCGACACGGATGAACACAGATGACGGGAATAAAAATAAGTTTCGTGGTACAGTCAATCCATATATGATGAATATGGAGATGGATCCCACATTTGTCTTGAAACCTTTAAAAAGAGTCAACGAACGACATGATTTTGAGGAACAAGAATATGAAGGAAAAGAAGTGATTTTAAATCGTGATAATACGGAACAGAATAATTCATCTATTACATCGCGTCAGCAGGCCATTGTTACTCGGGTTGACGGACATTGGTATATTGAAGATCGAAGCGAGCAGAAAACGACTTTTGTTCAGGCTGCGAAAAAAGTGGAATTACACGATGGTGATATTATTCTTTTGGGAAACAGATTGTTTGAGTTTCATGAATAAAACCATTTAATATGCCGGTAGTTGCTCAGAGATGTAATTTTGCTATAGGGGATATCATTGATAACCGCTTCCAGGTAAGTAAAGTACTTGGAGAGGGATCTTTTGGAAAGGTGTATGCTGTAAAAGATTATAGTGGAAATTTGCAGGCTCTTAAACTCTTGAAATTGTGGGAAGTTCCTTCGGATATACGAGAATCTTTGATGACACGGTTTGATATGGAGTTTGAAACGGGGCGTATTAATAGCGATTATTTGGTTCATTCTATTTCTCATGGAGTAGTGGAAGGTAATCCTTATATAGTGATGGAGTATTGCCCTGGTGGAGATTTGTTAAGTGCGGCATCTCAGTCCCATCTTGACTTGGCTGAAGTTGCCACTCATGTGTTATGTGGTCTTAAAGCATTGCATAATTGTGGGAAGGTGCATCGTGATTTGAAACCGGAAAATGTTTTGGTGAAAAAGAATGGAGAGTTTGCCTTGACTGATTTTGGTATTTCCGGTGATCGTAACAAGCGAATGACTGAAAGGAATATTTTAGGTAAACCTAAACAGATATTTGGCACTTATGCCTATATGCCTCCTGAGCAATTGAACCCTCGTAAGGATGCTACAGTTTTACCTACAACGGATATATTTTCTTTTGGAGTGATGATGTACCAGTTGATTACCGGAGATCTTCCCTTTGGTAGATTGGATTCTGAACGTGATTTGATTCAATATCTGCGGAAAGGAAAGAATGGAGACTGGGATCGATATTTGTTGCTGGATACAGCCGAGGGCAGAGACTGGTGCAAATTAATAGAGGGATGCTTGATCCCTGATTTTCAAAACCGGTTACAGGATGCGGATGAAGTGCTAGCTTTAGTGCCACAGATGCAACGGGTGAGACCTCGTATCGTAGAAGAGCAACGTGATTTTCAGACTAGAATTATAAACGGGGTTCTTTTACGTATCATGCAAGGGGAAGATTATGGTAAAGTCTATAAACTTGATGATATGCTTAGAGGGGAAAGTGCCATTCTTAGTATGGGCAGAAAAGATGATGGCGTTTATAATGACATTGCAATCGTGGAAGAAAACAGCAGCTATATTTCAAGAAAACATTGTACGTTGGAACTGGACTATGATATTGGTTCTTGGGTTATCCGGGATGGCCAGTGGGATAGGTATGATACCGGAGGTTGGCGCAAATCTACCAATGGCACTTATGTCAATTCAAAGGAAGTATCTATAAATGGTTTACCGTTTAGTCCTGGTGATATAATTTCGATAGGAGATACTAAATTACGAGTGGAAGCATATTAAGTACATAACTTTAAATTAATAGAAAATGGCAGGTCATACAACAAAACCATATAAGAATACCCTATCAGGTTCCGTAGGAGCGGGGATGGGTTCTCTTTTTACTCCAGGGGGTAAGAAGTACTATATACTGGAACATAAAGTGAGCAGTAAATATCATAGGGCTGGAGAATCGCAAGAAATTATTGTGGACAATATTGAATTAGGTCGTGATTCACATTGTCAGGTGCGTTTCGACGAGAGTTTTAAAACCGTGTCTCGACATCATGCCGCTATTGTAAAGGATGGGGATATGTGGAAACTCGTTCAGATTTCAAAAACTAATTCCACATTTCTCAATGGCCATCCGGTCAAGACGGAATGGTATCTTCAAAATGGTGATGAAATACAACTTTCGGTAAATGGCCCTAAACTTGGATTTATTTTGCCAACGGGTAAAAAGTCCACAGTGGGTTCTATCGGACTGACTCGTAGATTGAGTTTGTTCAGACAGCAGGCTTTGAGACCCTATAAGACGGCGATAACGACATTGGCATGTTTGCTTGTTTTAATTTCCATAGGGGGGGGATATGTAATCTATCAACAAGGAAAACAACTGAATGATAATACTTTAGCTTTGGCTGATGCTAAAGAAGTGAATGCTAAAAATGAAAGATTGATTACAGAACAACGAAAGTTACTTGAGAATCAAGGAGGACTTTTAGATTCGTTAAAGAAAATAAAACCTAAAGTTATAGTTAAATATGTTGAAAACGGCAATACTTTAGGGCAAACTGGTAGTGTGGATATGTCTGTTTGTCATCCTTATGTATATCACATAACGGCAACAGTATTTTATAATGGGGAAGAAGTTTCTTCTTGGTTGGGAACAGGATTTCAACTTGAGGAGGGAAAATTTGTAACAGCACGTCATGTGTGTAGTACTTTTTACTCAAATAGTTTTTATATAGATAACGGAGTAGTGTATCCTCGTGAGGGAGTAAATCCTATTGATGTATATAAGGAATTGATGATTAATGTTCTAGCTCAACAAGGAAATATTCAGATTAAATTTAAGTGTGTTTCTCCAAATGATACATATTTATTTACGAATAATCAAATCAATGAGGTGGGAAAATATGATCAAATACATACGTTGAAAGAACCTTATAGAGTATATAAAATTATAAATGGAAAAGTAGCAAAAGATGCTAATGGAAATCCTGTGGTTTTAGCTCAGGTTCCAGCTGGAACAAATATTCGGATTGGAGCAGGTGGAGCTGTTGATTTTGCTTATGTGCAAAATAATTTAAAGAAGGGCTTGAAATCCAATAAAAGAATATCAACCGAACTTAAACAAGGTACACAGTTATATGTACTGGGATATCCACATGGATGGGGTAAAGGAAAACCTATTTTTTCAACAGCTATTTGTTCTCAAAATGGTTTGAGTGAAGAACTTGGGGGAACTATTATGGTTTCAAATAATAATACCGAAGGAGGAAATTCGGGAGGACCTATTTTTATTAAGACTCAATCAGGATGGGAGGTTGTTGCAATAGTTTCTGGTAGCAATGCTGCAAAAGGGCGTTTTGTACCTATAAGTGTTATTCCGTAAAATTTAAGATATGATGAAAAAAATAGTTGGTGTAATCGTTTCTTTATGTATATGTTTGGTGGTAGAGGCACAGATTTATATAAAATCAACCGAGCAACAATTCATAGAGGATGTGGTTAAAAGTGGATTATTTATCTCCAAACAAAGTTTTCAAATCTGCGATAGGGAAACTGGTGAATTGTTTGGATTGAATGGTAAAAAGGAATTTGGAGTACAATATTCTATTGGAGTAAAGATTCCTGATGGAATTGTGCTGACAGATAAAGCTGTTCGTCCTTGGTTATACAATAATAAGTTCGGAAAGTACAGACAGAAGTATGATCCTGTGTTTTACCAGGCAACATTTTCTGAAATGACAGATAAAGTAAAATACGATTCTCTTGATTATACGTTGGCTGAATTAGACGGGGTGGTTGATACAACTATATATAAGTTTTCTTCCGGCACATTTGACGGGAATGGATTTGCCTTGGATGGCACTATAGGGAAGAAAGAGGGTTGGATCGTTTGGATTACCGCAAAAAAAGACCATGATTTTGAGCAATCGGCAAATCTGAATTATACCATTTATCGTAAAACGATTACAATAGATGTTGACAAGCAACCTTTTGATATTAGCAAGCCGAATTTGGAGCAGAACATATTGGGAGGAATCTATGTCGTTCCTGTTTATACAAAAATCGGTGTCATTGAGTTTCGTCTTTGTGGTATTGTTTCATTGGTGGACGATGGTTGGAAAATATACTGTCCGTTTGTTGGAATGAAAGGAGAGGAGGCATCTGATGAGGCTCCGGGTGACACAGAGGTGGGGAGTGACGAACCGTCAGAGCTGACACCGGTAAAGGATATGGGTAAGGAGAAAGCGAAGGATAAGAAAAAGAAGAAAAAATGAGTACGATAAAATTCAGACTGGCGGCAAAGACCGATATGGGGCTTGTCCGCACAAATAACGAGGATAATTTTCAGGCAGCAGCTGATTTGTCATCCGGACAAATGCGCTGGGTGAATAATGAAATATGCTCGCTGGGTGAAAAAGGGGCATTACTCGTTGTTGCTGATGGGATGGGAGGAATGAATGCCGGCGAGGTAGCTTCGGAACTGGCCATAGAAACAGTGCGTGAATATTTTTCTTTGGAAAATCTGACGCCGGAAGTTACCAGGAACCGTTTCTCAATAGAGAAATATATGAAGGAGGTGATTGTTGCTGCTGATGCTCGTATTAAAGCCGAAGCGAAAGAAAGGCCGGAAACACGAGGAATGGGGACAACAATTGTGATTGGCTGGATATTGGAAGGACAACTTTATGTTTCGTGGTGTGGTGACAGCCGGGCTTATATTTATAATCCGGTTGCAGGTTTGCATCAAATAACGAAGGACCATTCGTATGTGCAGGGGCTTGTTGATAAAGGGGTCATTTCAAGAGAAGATGCTTTTGAGTATCCTGACAGTAATATTATAACTCGTTCTCTTTGTGATGGAGGGGCGAAGGCAAAGCCGGAGTCTTTGTTGAAGCCGTATGAATTATGTGATAATGATATTGTTCTCTTATGTACCGACGGATTATGTGGTATGGTTAGAGATAATGAAATGGAACTGGTTATCCGTAATAATGAGCACAACATGGATGTGCTGGTGGATGAATTGATTCATGCGGCTTGCGAGGCTGAAGGATCTGATAATATAACGGTTTGCCTTTGCCAGATACTTCAAGGAGGGGGGCATTGCAATCCGGATGTCTTTATCGAATCGGAGAACCGTTTGAATGGCGGGATCAATAATATGATTCATACAGTAGTCAATGGAAATAAAGCGGGAGCTCATAAAGGCAAAAAAAAAATAACTGCACTCTTGATTTGTTTACTTTTGGTCATGGTGATAATTGGAGGAGGAATATGGTATTTTGTGGGGGGAGCTTCCGGAAAGAATGCTACAGACGTTGTAAAAACGGATTCTACGGATGTGAAGAAGGATAGCATTCCCGATACACTCAAGCAAAAGGATGATGCTGGAGACAATGATAAGGTTTCAGACTCTTCCGGGAAAGGTAATAAGGCAGAATCTTTGCCGGATCATGGTAGTGGAAAAAGTATTTTCCCCAATGATGCAAATCCAGGGAAAGATAAAGTAGAGGAAATGGATCCTGGTGAGGAGATAAATGGTGAGAAGGACGTATTGGTACCTGTAGGCAATATAAATGAAGATGAGGGCGATGCTCCGGAAGTAAAAGAACAAAAGACAATCCCTGATGAATATCTGATAAAAAAGGGAGAATTCACATGGAAAAAAATAACGGACGGCATAAATAAAGAGTATAAGACAGATTTTAGTGAGATAGAAGTAAAAAATGCGAATCCTAAAGTAGATCTTGGAACGATAAAAATAGGTCAAAAGATTAAAATCCCTAAAAAATAAGATGCTATGGAACAGAAAATAACGATTGGACGTAATCCGAAAAGTACAGTTCGTATTGAAGAACGCTGGGATACGGTCAGCAATGATCATGCCACGATAGAGAGAAGAGGCGATGCTTTATTGTTTTTTGACCATAGCTCTAATGGAACAATCATAAACGGACAAAAGGTGCAGAATACAAATGTTGGTATTTATCCTGGTGATAAAATACTTCTGGCCGGAGTGTTCGAATTGGATTGGAATATTATAAACCGTTATTTTCCATACCAACATCGGCCGACAGTTACAAGGAATATCCATGGAGGGGAGCAGAACACAGGGCGGAGAACTGTTCAAATGGATAATTTTTCCAGGAGGGATAATGTTCAGAGCATGGGGCGACAGACCGAACAGTTTACTCCTGGCGCTGTGAAAGATGTTTCTCAGAATTATGTAAGGCCGGACAGAAGAGAGAATTACGGACAAGCAAACGTTTATTCTCAGGCGGATATGGACAGAGCGATGGAGAAATGGAATTGGGGAGCGTTTTTCTGCTCATGGCTATGGGCGGTAGTACATAAAATGTATTGGCCTTTGGCTATTCTTATCATAGGGGGGATTCCGTATGTGGGACAAGTATGTAGCTTATGTCTGTCTGTTTATTTGGGCTTGAAAGGATCGCGGATAGCATGGGAAAGTGGTAAATATAAGGACTTCGAGGCTTATAAGAAAGCCCAGCATAATTGGGCGGTCGGAGGAGTGATCTGGTTTCTCATATCATTGGTTTCTTCGGCTTATCTTGTATATACCACTTTATCAATATTATAATAAAAAATCATTTAGATATGGAGCTGAGTAAAGGGTGTTTATTCCACAATAGATATTTATTGGTTGGCGCTTTAGGATGTGGGGCATCGGCTGAAGTATGGAAGGCAAAAGATACCAAGGCAAATGATTTGACAGTCGCGTTGAAAATCTTCTCCGAACATGCTGACATGGATTCTTATGGGTTGCAGAATTTTGAGAGGGAGTTTACAACCGTGTATAACATGAAACATTCTAACTTGTTGCCTCCTACAGGTTATGATATATGTCAGGGCCGTCCATATCTTATTATGCAATATTGCGAGAATGGGTCGTGCAGCAGTATGATAGGACGGATGGAAGAAGAAGATCTTATAAAGTTCTTGCATGATGTTGCTGCGGGATTGGAGTATTTGCATGATCATAACATTATACATCAAGATATCAAACCGGATAATATACTGCTGGATGATAATTGTAACTTTATGGTTACAGACTTTGGTATCAGCGTAAATTCGAGTAGTGGGATAAATGATTCTAATGGTATGTCTGGGGGGACCAGGGCGTATATGGGGCCGGAGCGTTTTACCGGCATAACCAATAATGCCAGTGATATGTGGTCTCTGGGGGCCACTGCCGTGGAATTGCTTACAGGAAATCCTCCTTATGGAGAACATGGGGGGCTTCTTCAGGCGGAGGGGGAAACTTTACCGGAATTGCCGAAACTTCAGCCTGAAGTGAAGGGCTTGATTATGGGGTGCCTTGCGGAGGATCCTGCTAAAAGAATTAAGGCGAATGAGATACGACAGAAAATAGAACTTTATTGGGAAACCGGCTCTTGGGTCAAGCATTCGCAAAAACAAACAATAGCAATCGCTGTTACGGGTGTGCTCTCGGTATTGATGTGCCTTGGTATATTTTTATGGGATTATAATCGGATAAAAGTTTATTATTACAAAGATTATAGCGAATATTGGGGGATTCCTGAAGGAATAGGACGTCTTAGTGTCAATAAAAAGAATCATAAGGAGATGTGTTATAAGTTGGAATATAGCCAACGCAAGCTGAGACATCTTTCTTTGGTCAATGCTATGGGAAAAGTGATAGGGCATACGGATACGGAACACATGAACAGCCGTTTTTCGGATGTGTATTATTTCTATACCGACGATGGCAAAATTGATTATAAGACTATTTATGATCCCAATGGGAGAATGTTGTTCAAAATGGATTATGATGAAAACCTTAAGACAGTGACTTTTCGTCAGAATGATGAATACGGAACGGAAATGAATCTTGAGGCCAACACGAATGTTCTTTATAAGAATGGATCGTCAACTTTTACTGAAAGGAGTCGTATATCTCGTTATTTGTTGGATTATGATGAAAATGGGCTGCTTACTGAAAGAAGGTACGTTGGCCTGCAAAATGTTCCGGCTAGTGACAAGGACAATATTTATGGGCAGCGATATAAATATGATAGCAAAGGACGTAAAATAGAAGAGTCTTTTATAGGCGTGGATGGTGGTTTGACAAGCAATAGTGATGGATTGGCTATAAAAATTTATACATACAGTGAAGATGATGATTGGACTTCTGTTTCTTATTTGAATATGGAGAGAAATGGGTCGCATGACGGAAATAATTGTGCGCTCGTAAAGTTGGATTATGACCCGTATGGCAACCGGATAAAGGAATCTTATTTTTCTATTGATGGTAAGCCTGCCATACGCACTGATTTAAATGTTTCCGGATTTCGTTATACTTACAATGAGAAAGGTTTTAGAGTTTTACAGTCCGGTTTCGGAGTGGATGGTAATTTAGCTTATTGTAATGCCGGATTTGTGACTCAGCGCGATTCCTGTAATGAGGATGGCTTTGTGGTACATCGCATTTTCTTGGATGATAACGACGTCCCTGTGCTTTATAATGCGGATGGAGATTGCTATAGTTCCATGGTTATTGTGCCTAACGCGACCGGTCTCCCTTTGGAAGTGAGCTATTTTGATGAAAATGGTAATCCGATGGAAACATCTGCCGGTATCTTTCGCATGGTGAGTGCATTTGACAGTCAGGGAAATTTAACGGAGCAGAAGTATTTTAATAAGGAAAATTCTCCCGTTGCTGTCAATGGCTTTTATTATGAGTGTAGAACGGAATATGATAAATTCAGTCACCCGATACGGGAATACTACTTGGATTCTGAAGGAAATGTGACAACGTCTGATGGCGTGGTGGCTGAATATAGATTTGAATATAACAGACAAGGTGCGGTGACGAAACTCTCTTTTTATGATGCTGAAGGCGCTCTTGTCGCGGGAATGGGCTTATTCGCGGGATACACTATTGAATATGATGAAATGGGAAATCAGAAAAATATACAATATTTCAATCCGGAAGGAAAACCTTGTGTGGGTGACGGAGGCTACTCGAAGGCTGAATATACTTATGATTTGAAGAGTAACTTCCTTGTAGAAGTGAAAAATACTGATATCAATGGAAAGGTGGTAGGTGATATTCGCTATAAATACGACACAAAGGGAAATGTCATAGAGTCCTATACTTTGGATGGTAATGGCAAACTGTCTCCGGGCACAGTGGTGGAAAGGAAGGAATTTGATGCGGATAATAGAATTATGACAGAATATTATTGTGATTTGAGTGGTAAAAAAGTTAATCTGCCTCAGAATTCATATTCTCAAGTGAAATATGAATATGATGAAAGAGGAAATCGTATCGTTACTACTTACTGGGGGGTGGACGGACAGCCTGCCCTGGATGAACAAAAATCACATAAGAGGATGTGTGAATATGATATGATGAACCGTGTCGTTTGCGAGAAGAATTTTGGGGTGGACAATAAGCCCATTTCAGGTCTGGATACTAATCCGGAAGGGCGGGTTAAATATGACCAGTGGGGGAATATGATAGAAATATCTTGCTACGATGGATTCGGCAAGCCACGTTTGTCAGCAGATGGATTCTTTATCCGTAAAACTCAATATGACAAACGTCGGAATATTGTTCATGAAGAATTTATAGGCACAGATGACAAGCTCATCTTAAATAAAAGCAATGGATATGCCCGGGCTGATTATACTTATGATAATCATGGCAATAAATTGGAAGCTAAATTCTTTGATATTTCAAAATGTATTAAGATCGAATCTTGGAAATATAATGATAAGAATAAGTTTGTAGAACAGCTGGTATGTGATGGTAATGGAAAATTGTCGGATAAATTCTATGGAGTGTCGAGAATGACGGTTGATTATGATAAAACGGGTACAATACCGGTTGTACGGAAATATTATAATCAGACGGGAGGACTTCTAGGCACTCAGAAGTGGAATGAAGATAAAAGCGAATGGGGGGAATTGAATATGACAGGTCGGTCTTCTCTGAATATGCCCTCTTCCAATTGGCAGGATGTCGTGCGTAATGACGCAAAGATGTGTCCTCAGAAGTTTGACAATAATGTTTATGTACAGTCTATCGTTTATACAAATACCTCGGTTACGGTAACAATAAAACTGGCTGGTGTCTCAAAATATGATATGGGTGAATTGGATGGAAATTCTGTAAAAGAAGTAGGTAGTACGATGAAAACTCAATTGCGGAATACATGGGGATTACCTGGCAACGTATCTTTGGCGATTGTTATTGTGGATAAGGCTGATAGAACAGTATACACGATATAAAAAATAAGGAAAGATGAGAAGTATAAGGTTTATAGTGTTGTTTGCAGCATGCGTTATATTGCACTCGGTCGTTCAAGCGGCTGATTTGACGCCAGAGCAGGAGAAATTCCGTTCAAATATTATACAGTTTCTAAAAGAGGAAGGCTTTTCACCGACCATTGACGAGGATGATAATAGCGTTAACTTCAAGAAAGAAGGGACTCTTCATTGGATTGCCATATCGGATTCTAATCCTTTCTATCTGGAATTCCATAGAGTGGGGCTTAAATGCAATGATGCTGACAGGAAGGCTCTTCTTGCCGCTGTTAATTACGGAAATAGAAAGGTCCGTTGTGCAAAAGCGATGCTGGGCGATTCTTCTATATCTTTTGCAATAGAAATGTATTGCCACTCGGCCGAAGAATTTCGTTATGTCTTTTATAAATGCTTGAAGGAACTGAACTCCATGCATAAAACGGTTTCGGATTATTATAATGAACATCCCGACGGGGGGGAGACTGTTTCGGATCCTTTTACCGTTAGTTCGGTCTCTATCGCTAACACGGATAGTGAAAGCCATATTATTACTTCCTATGGAAGCAAAATATACAGTGGCAGAACCCAATATCTCAAACCTAAAATTTATATGAATACCACCCGGACTGGAACTTATGACATCTATGTGAAGTTTTATACACCAACAGGACTCTCCACTTCTTCAAATGCCAATAGTCCCGCTGGATATAGTTATAAAGATGCGGTGACAGTCTCGGCAACAGGTTTTCAGGCTCATGAGTTGTCCGGCTGGGGAGGAAATGATCCGGGACATTGGAAGAAGGGTGAGTATCGTTTTGAATTTTACTATAAGAATAAGATGATAGCTAAAAAAGAATTTACAGTTTATTGATAAAGACAGAAAAATGGAAGGTAACAAATTATTTCATGACAGATATTTCTTGGAACGCTTGTTAGGGCGTGGTAATTTTTCGGAAGTCTGGTTGGCAAAAGATACCAAGACTGACATACAGGTCGCCTTAAAAATATATGCTCCTGCAACAGGTCTTGATGATGCCGGATTAAACGTGTTCGCACGGGAATTTTCTTTAGTCGTAAATGCAAATCATAAGAATCTGTTGAAACCGTTGTATTATGATTCTTGTGACCGCAAACCTTATTTGGTCTTGCCTTATTGCAAACAAGGCAGCATAATGAAGCAGGTGGGGAAATTTACAGAGCAGGAAGCATGGAAATTGATTCGGGATGTCGCTAGTGGGCTGGCGTGGCTGCATGGAATGAATCCTCCGGTTATTCATCAGGACATAAAACCGGATAATATAATGATTGGAGAAAAGGGGGACTTTATGATAACCGATTTTGGGGTCAGCTCACATTTAAAATCTACATTACGTAAGAGCCTCAGTTCCGCTTTCAGTTCGGCGGGAACCATTGCTTATATGGCTCCGGAGCGTTTTGGCAAAGATAATACTCCAATAATGGCGAATGATATTTATTCTCTTGGAGCGACGGCTTTTGAAATGCTGGCTGGTGATACACCATTTGGTGATGACGGAGGGCTTGTGCAGAAGAAGGGGGCTGAGGTCCCTGAGTTGCAGGGGGATTTTTCGGTGCAGTTGAAGAAAGTTATAGCAAAATGTTTGAGAACGAATCCTTGGGAACGTCCCACTGCGGAACAGTTGGAGATATATGCTTCGGCGGGGATGAGAGGGGAGACCATACGATTTATTGATGAGAAAACCTTTTTTCAAAAGCATAAGATCGTTATAATTCTTGCTGTAGTATTGGGATTTGCTTCTTTTGTCGTAGGTGGTGTCATGTTGAATAATCATCGGGAGAATGAACGTGAGCTCAGACGGGTCATGGCGGAAAAGCAATATAATGATTCTTTATCTTTTTGTATTCAGAGGTATCTTGTTACAGCTGATAGCTTGAAAGAAATAGGGGATCAACATTATGAAAACTATGAAATAGCTTATTTGGCTGCTTTTGAAAATTATAAGCGCGCGCAGGATTGTACTTTTAAGTTTATTGGTGATTCGGTATCTGTAGACGAAAAGAAATGGGAGGGGATGAAAAGTGTGGAGAACGAGTTGTATGCTGCTTATAAGACATTCAATGAAAAAGCGAATTTCTTTGCGGAAGAAAAGGAAATAGCTGATGACTTTAAAATGCGGGCTGATAAAATAAGTACAGTTATTGATATTGAAAGTGTGGGAAAAGTTTTATCGGATACGGTAAAAACAGAAAACTAGATGATAGAGTGAAAAAGATAAATAGTAAATAATAAATTGTTGTAATTATGTGTAGATTTGGATTATTGAAGAATATTTTTTTAGTGATGTTGCTTTTTATACCCTTGGCGGGACTTGCACAAAGTAGTTGTGACAAGTTGTTTGCTGATGGGGTAAAGTTACAACAAACCATGACCATAGCAGCTCAAAACAGGGCAATTGCTATGTTCGAGAAGGCAAAAGTATGTTATGATTCGAGTGAACGGAAGAATATTTGTGATCAACAGATAAAAACGAGTCTTACTATTATCAAAAATCTGAAGTCGTCTTCTAATGAAGGAAAGGAAAAGGCTAAGAAAAACACAGAGATGAATCCGGATGATTCTCTGTCAATAGAAAGTCTCCCTAAAAAGGAAGTTCGCAATGATATAAAGTTAGCTTTTAATAATAACCATTTGGTGTTTAAAGCGAAAGGTGGAGAATTTAAGAAGGTAAAAGTAGAATGTAATTATGATGATTGGAGAGTCACTGATGTTCCTGAATGGTTGACTGTATCAAGAAATGATGATGACGATCTCGTTGTTGAAACTAGTGAAAATACGATGGAGGAAGAACGGGCTGGTGTGATAAAAGTGGAATGTGGTGATAAGGAAATATCGTTGATTATAAATCAGAAGAAATATAGTAAATTGGAGAGATTGAAGATGAAGATTATAAAGTGATTTATTTTCCCTCGTCCCTTCCTTCCCTCCCAGGGTTTTGTAAAAGTGCTGCCACTGCCACCACCCTTTTTGCTGAAATCACGATGGACAGGGCGTTTCAAGGGGTGGTGGCAGCACTTTTTTTTACGCGGTAAAAAGGGCTGCCACCACCACCTTTCTTCGTTTTTTCCGGATGCTCGGTGCTTTCCGGCTGTTTTTTTCGGGGCTGGTGTTCCGGTGCTGGTGATGCGTACGGTCCGCCTTGTTCATTTTGAAAGAGTCAACTGATATCATAACTAAGTATTAACTCCGTCAACCATCCTTACAAGTAAGATGAAGGAGTAGTCAACCTGAAGCGTTAAGCTACAATGAATGAGCATACGGACAAGGAGTTTCAACCGGTTCCGTCAAGCTGAAACTTTAGTTCCATCCGGTTGAAACTACAGTTCCGTCCGGCTGTAACTTCAGTTCCGTCAGTTGTGAAACTACCGTTCCGCCGGATTGCAACTGTGGCTTTGTCTGTATGCAACCGTGGTTCTGTCTGTCCGCAACCGGATTCCCGTCAGGTTGCGGTCAAAGTCTTGTCCTTCATCAGGCTCCGTTCTGCCGGCCCGGTTTCCGGTTTCTGTCTGTCCGTACCCGTCTCCTTTTCCCGTCGTTTGATCCTCCTCCGCCTCCTGTTTTTTACCCCTCCACCGGTCGTTCCGGGGTAAAAAACAGGTGAAAGTGGTGGCAGCAGCCCTTTTTACCGCGTAAAAAAAAGTGCTGCCACCACCCCTTGAAACGCCCTGTCCATGGCGGTTTCAGAGGGCTGGGTGGTGGCAGTGGCAGCAGTTTTGCAAAACTCTGTTGCAGGTGTTTTGTGTGAATCGTCCGGATGTGTACGGAATTCTCCGGATATGTAGTGGTATGTCCTTTCCTTTCCGGCCCGGACTCCTTGTCCTTCCGGAAAAGGATGAGGCCGTTCTCCAAAAAGATGACGGTCTTTTTAAAAAAGGTCCTGATGTTTTTTACCGCTGCCGTAATCCGCTTCCTTTCCCATTCTTTCCCTTTTCTCCTCCCGTCTACGCACCTGTATGCGCACTCGCACGCCCGCGCGTGAATATTATAATGTGTGTCCCTTTCCCCTCCTCCGGAGTCCGCTTAAAAAACATGTCCTATAACATATCTCTGTATCAGCCTGTTACAAACAAGTTTC